>ENA-ORXM01000040-ORXM01000040.1-marine-metagenome-genome-assembly--contig:-NODE-40-length-233009-cov-18.455279_pt1 | contig 233009 bp, 183 predicted proteins | sample MGYA00237867_ERZ511480 | MGnify/ENA primary metagenome ERZ511480 (study PRJEB26309, sample SAMN06266103) | marine metagenome | isolation source: Algal blade | place: United Kingdom:Sidmouth, United...
GTTGTTGTGACGAGGATGGCGGAGCTATAGCTGAATGCCAAAAAAACATGTTATAAATCAAAAAAAAACTAAATAATACTTGGATAAACCATAGAAAACGGGTTTAGAATGGAAGCTTCGGTTCTTCGTTGCAAAGTTTTTTTGAGTGTTTTTTTGTGCCTTGCAAACGCACTGCTCAAGCATTCTTGTTGCAAATAAGGACGAGGTTGGGGATTACTTCTTCTACCGCCTAAAGATCCACTTAGCACCTCAAAATAGGAATTAGCCAAAGAGTCAACTAAAACTTCTTTATCTTAAAAATAAAAGCAAAGTTACTAACAACATTTGTGGATAAATGCTACTTTTGTTATAAAATTTGAACTTTTTTATTAAAAATAACATTTTAAAAAGAAGAAACGTATTATTTATTGACATCAATTCGTTATAAATCAACTTAACATCAATTATATGGCTTCAACAATCAAATTCTCAAAAAAATCTACAGTGAAAATATGTCGCTATAAATGTGCAGTCGTTAGTCCAAAAAAATTTTTAAGAATCTCAAAAACTAAAAATATCGTTCGTTCTAAATACAAAACTCCAAAATTAGGTTCCAATTCATTAGGAAAATTTGTTGTTTTTTATGAGTAACAACAAAAATAGTAATAACAATAAAGATAACAAATCTATAGATCAAAGCTTAATAAGAGAATTTTTAGAAGTTCAAAAAGAACAAATTTCTGTTGAAAAGAGTAAAACAGAAGTTCAAAAACAACATATAAAAAGTCAAACAGAAATTGCCAAGCAAAGCATTTCAGTGCAAGAGAAATTATTAACAAAAGCACCCGATGAAAGAAGAAAAGATAGAGCACAACTTTTAAGATATGGTATATTTATATTAGCAATAGTATTATGCTTTTCAATTTTCTGTCTAATTTACGGGCATGGAGATTATCTGAAATTTCTTATTGGTTCAATAACACACATACTTACCTTGTTAATAGGATACTATTTTGGAAATAAAAATAGTGCAAATCAAAATAAGGAAAACTCTGAAATATATGAAGATGCTGAAATTATTGATGATTAGAATTTCACTCTAATATCTCTTTTCTTTATGCATCAAAAATCTGGCCACCAAAGTTATTTAAATCAATTATTTTATAAGATTTTCAAGCCTAATAATTGATTTTTATAGAAAATAAGTTTTTGCGCTATGCAAAACTATACACTATCCACAAGCTGTTAATTTCTTTATGTATTACGCTAAAGTATAATTTAATTTATTGGAAAAAAAATGAGTTAATAATATGCTGGCATTAAATGAAAAAAATTAAAAAACGTTACACAGCGAAGCAATTGTAGAAGCATCCGCTTTAGAGCAAGCCAAAGCCCCAACCTCCCCTCGTTTGCAACGAGAATGCCTGAGAAGTGCGTTTGCAACGCACAAAAAAAGCCCTTGAAAGCAGCAACGAAGCACCGAAGTCTCCCAAAATAGCCTGAATTGGGGTGTTTAGCGGTATCCTTTTGATGCCTCGGGGGCTTGTGGCGCAGCAGATAAAAAGATTTAGCGGAAAGCCAGCCGGGTGGTTTTTTGATGTTGAGGGTTTCGCTTCAAATAATACATTTTTAAAAACTAACGTATGCATTTTCAATGTGAAAAGCTACCACCAATGTTTTTTTTACACCCAAATACCCTAACACCCAGTGGCAGAAAGCTACAAAATAGAAGATGAAGACGGTTTATACGGAAGGTTATGTCTATTCAAGTGCTTGCAAATAATTCGAAGAAATGGGAGCGATAAAAGTAGCGTTGCTTAACTAAAGCTGAATCGCATTGCAAATGCTGGCATTGTTTATTTAAAAAGATGTGACGAGATTGCAAATCTTGCCGAGTAAAAAAGTAAAAGCCTTTAAAACAACATATATTACTAATTAGAAAACGAACCCTTGCGCTTTGTTGAAAAGGCAGTCCCGCTTTCCGCTAAATCTTTTTGTTTTTCAGCGGGTTTAAAAACCCACTAAAAAACAAAAAGGATACCGCTGCCATCAAGGCTAATTCAATTACTTTGCCCACACATATATGCAATGTTAGTGCGCTATCATCTACAAACATCTAAGCATGCTAATAGCACCAAAACATAATACACAAATCAGCAAACGCTGCTATAAATTAATGCTATATTTGAAATTATAATTTTAGCTTAAAATATTTACAATTGAAAAACAGTTTCAACATCTGCTTTGCTTTGTGCTTGTTATTTTACTTGCTGTTATTTCTTTTTAGTTATCAGCTTCCTCTTTTTTACGATAATATTTTATTCAGTTCAAAAATACCCGATCATTTTTTTCGAAACGGTTTTTTTGCCTTACCACTACCAGTTAGTATTGATACTGGCTATGGGCCATTATGGGCTTGGTACATTACTGCGGGTTGGCAAATTTTGGGCAAAAGTTTATGGGTAAACCATTTGTTGTGTTTACCTATTTTAATTGCTTCAGCTTGGTTTTATTTAAAAGTGGCCGCCTATTTTATTTCAAATTCGTATTTATGGGTAGCTATGTTATTGCTTTGGTTAGAGCCAACCTATTTGGCCCAAAGTACCATGGCTTCGCCCGATGTTTTGGTGGTAATGGGTTTTATAGGTAGTTTATACAGCATCATTTACGATAAGAAATATTTACTTATTTTGCTTACTATTATACTGGCTATGCTTAGTGTAAGAGGAGCCATTTTGGTTTTTGTACTGTTTATCAATCAACTAATTTTTAATTATCATCAACATCAAAAAATACAGTTAAAGCTTATTTTACCATATTTATTTTCAGCAGCTTTTTTTATACTTTGGGCAGTATTACATTACCAACAAACTGGTTATTTATTAATAAGAGAAGGTTCGCCCTGGGCGGCACATCACAAATTGGCTAGCATAAGCCAAATGCTTAACAATGTAAAATTTGTAGTTTGGCTTGTTTTAGATTTTGGACGAGTAATTTTATTCGGCTTCATTTTTTTTATGTTGTTTTTTGTAATTTGGAAGCGGAAAACGATCCAACTAAAAACAAAAATATTACTGTATTGGTGTGTATGCCCATTGGCTTTGTTGGGCTTTATTTTATGCCTTAGAACTAACCCTCTCATGCATCGTTATTTTATGGTTTGCTTTTTATTAACTTCTATATTGGCGGTACATCTATTTTCAAGCCATCTTACAAAAAAGAAAAATTTTTTTATTTTTGCGATTGTTGTTGTAAGCTTAATAAGTGGACATTTTTGGATTTACCCTGATAGGATTACCCAAGGTTGGGATGCCTCTTTAGCGCATATACCTTACTTTAAATTACGCAAAGAAATGATGGATTTTTTAGATGATACTAATATTAATTACAATTTAGTGGCTACGGGGTTTCCAATATATAATAGTAGTTACTATACTAATTTTAGTAACAACAAAAATCAATTTGCATTACACCAACGTAAATTTAACCAAAGTACTTACTTACTTTACAGTAATGTTTGTAATGATTTTAGTGTAGAAGAAATAGCTTTATTAAAAAGTGAAAAATTTGTTTTACAAAAATCGTTGGTAAAACGAGGCGTTAAAATGCAACTTTACAAGCGGCGATAATACTTTAGTGGTGCTATTAGCTTAAAGCTTCAATAAATTTTATTACCTCATCTTTACTTATCTTCACATCATAAAAAAATATTAATGGCGAAAAAAACAGATCAAACTGCATCTTTTATGGTACGCTTTACGCAGCAACTTTTTGAAGAGGATGGGAAGAGTAATGTGCAATGGCGTGGTAAAATTTCGCACGTACAGGGCAATGAAGAAATAAATTTTACGGAGTTTAAAGATGCTTTATCTTTTATGCAAAGTAAACTGCAATTGCTAACCGAAGCAGCTACAGCAGGAAAACCAGAAAATGAGCGGGCGGGCTTAATTTCTAAAAGTTTTGATATATGGAAACGGGTGGCGCAAACTGGCCCAAAAATGATTTTGGATACTATTAAAGATCCGAAAAAACAGGTGAGCCAAATTCAAGATCAAATACAAGAACAGATGAGTGTTTTGGGTGATGAAATTTCTACTCGTGTTGGAATTGATGATTGGCGCACGGCATCAAAAAATGATTATAAAGGCCTAATTAACAGTATTGAAACGCTACAAAATGATATGAAGAGCCTTCATAAAAAAGTAGATAAAATAGCTAAAAAGAAATAGTTGTAATGGCCGCTTTAGCTGAACAATTAAATCAATTAAATGAGCATAAAAATAATGCCATTGTAGGCGTGCAAACATTAGGCGGCTTTGCTACAACTGTTAATGGTAGTAAGGTGAGTGCTAAGGCGTGGGGGCGTGAAAAAACTATTCAACTGTTTCAATTTTTAATTTCTAACCGACATAGAAATGCTTTACATAAGGAGCAAATAATTAATCGATTGTGGGATGAAGATGGCGGTGATAAAGATTTTAAAGTGGCTTTACATGGCATTAATAAAGTATTAGAACCCAACCGAAAAGCTCGCACCGAACCTGAGTTTGTTATTCGACAGGGGTCGGCTTACGCTTTAAATTTGGCTAAAATTTGGATTGATGTTGAAGCTTTAGAACAATACGCTACCATAGGTAATAAACTGTTTTATAAAGATAAAAAGCTTAGCAAAGTAGTTTATGAAAAGGCTACCAATTTGTATAAAGGTATTTACTTGCCTAACCGCATTTACGAAGATTGGAGTAGTGAAGAACGAGAACGTATGCAAGTTTTAGCCATTAACACTTTTGTTACCTTAGCAGAAATTGAGCTGAAACAAAATGCGAATGAAAGTATACGCTTGGCTCAAAATGCTTTAGCTATTGATAGCTGTTGGGAAAGTGCTTACCGCATTTTAATGAAAGCTTACTTTATAAATGGCAATCGCCCTCAAGCTATTAAAACTTTTAATGTTTGTTGTAAAGTTTTGAAAGAGGCTTATGGTATTCAGCCTCTTCCAAAAACTAAACAATTGATGGATAACATTAATAAAATTGTGTAATATTTTTACGGGTTACATTCTTCAATCATAATTTCGAAGTTGGTGTATTTATCAACTTCAAAATCATTACCCAATTCTACATAATTACCAGCTTTAAATTTAACATTTGCTAGTGTTTCTATTTTGCCATTGTTTTCAATAAAGTTAGCCACTATTATATCAGAATTAATGATACTATTGTTGTTAACTATGTCATGTTCTTTGCAAGCCTCTTCTGCATCGCAAATACCGTCATTATCGGCATCTGCAAAAGTACCACCGCTGCAATTGCAGTTAATATCATACGTTTCGCCTGCTGTACAAACATCTCCATCATCACATATTGTACCAATTAAATTGTCGTTAAGGTTTGAACATATATCATATCCATTGCAAATACCATCATTATCATCGTCGGCAAAAACTCCACCTGAACATTCGCAGTTGGTATTGTAGGTTTCGCCGGCTGTACATAAATCGCCATCGTCACATGCTGTTCCGATTAAGTTATCATCAAAATTATCGCAAACATCATTTGAATCACAAATACCATCATTGTCTGAATCTACAAAAATTCCACTTACGCAGTCGCAAGTACCATTATAAATTTCGCCTGTTGTGCAGGCATCTCCATCATCGCAAGGTTCGCCTGCTGTGTCGCATTGTGTATTATCTAAACAAAAGTTTATTACTATAACATCGTTAAATTCACTACCACTTCCTAAAATTTCACCATAGCTATTAGTTAAGTTAAATGCGCCATTTCCGTATCTGCAACAAATTCCATCGTTGCGTAGGTCGTAAAATTCTAAATCATAGCATCCTGGTAATAAACAATTTACAAAAGCTGCAGTTGAGCCATCTGGCATGTTATTATAGGTGCCACCAGAGGCTATATTTACTCTATTATTATCGAATATAGCCCAACTGTTTTCTTCTGGATAATTATCAAATGTGACTGTTAAGGTTATCTCTTCACAAACCGGACAATTATTTGGAATACACGGATCGTTTGGACTTGGATCATTGGCATCGCATACGCCATCAAAGTCTGTATCTGATAAAATACCACCCGAACAATTACAATTTGAATCATAAATTTCACCTGTTGTGCAGGCGTTACTATCATCACAAGCAGTTCCTATTAAATTGTCATCAAAATTTGGGCAAGCATCACAAATATCTGTAACACCATCATTATCGAGGTCTGCACAATCTGTTGTATATTGAATAGATAGAATAGGTCCTGTTAAATTTCCTTCAAAAGATTCTGCAGTTCTATAACCACTACCTTCAATTTTTAGTGCTAATGCATTACCAGTATTCCAATTAGGATCGTTTATAACTAAATTGAGCAAACTTGAAATATCTACCGTGGTTTGTGGAGCAGCTGCTTCACCAACTGTGCTCCATGTGGGCACACTATTCCAATTAATAGCTGTTGGATAATAGCTTCTTTGTGATATATTATTATTGGCTGTACTATAGGTTGATGGGTTTACATTAGCTTCAATTAAAATACTGAAGGTAGCAGCAGTTGTGGAAACCTCGTCTGCCTGAAACTTTAATTGAGCTGAAACAATACTTGCTCCTTGTGGAATATTGATGTTCTGATATCTTAAACCGATTTTTATAGCATTACTTAAATCATCGTCGTCGTAAACCATATCTAAATCGCCTGAGGTTAAATCCATTATACCTGATTGTAATTCTTCGGCATCATCACTACCAGTTTGTATGTTATATTGTCTATTTGTGGTGTTTTGAGTTTGACAATTGCAATCAATATCACAGCCATCTGGTATTCCATTGTTATCTAAATCAGTTAAATCGTTAAAGCCGGGGCATTGGTCAGCTGCATTACATACGCCATCATTATCATCGTCATCACAAATTCCGCTGCCTTCATCAATAGTTAAAAATTGATTGGGAGATGGGTTTATAACCTCATCAACTATACCTGATGGCCATTTTACTACTACTTTTGATATGGTATTAGCTTGTCCTAATCCAACATATTTTGTTAAAGAATTCATCACACCATAGCCTTCACCCGATCTTACTTCTCTTATTTGTATGCCCCACGAGCCGTGCACTTCAATTCTGGCACCAATACCGTTTATATTGCTTTGTGTTCCTTTTAAGTTAATTGCTATAAAGTTGTTGGTGTTGCCTTCATTAATCCATAGTTTATCGGTGATGTTAGTTGGTGTGTTAAACTCCATAGCATAACCAGCATATATATCTACAAAACCATCATTATTTAAATCTCCTACAGCTGCGGAGTGAATATTGTTTGAGTTAAATGGGTTTGGTGCTTCTGTAAAAGTTCCATCACCGTTATTATAAAATAAAAAATGTGCGTTTCCTGTTGCAATAATGTCAACAAAACCATCATTATTAAAATCTCTAAAAAAGGCTTGCAAACCTCTGTAATCGCTTGGGTTTAATGCTGGTAATATTCCGCTTCCTAAAGAAATATCTGTGAATGTTCCGTTGCCATTATTGCGCATCAACTGACTGTTTTCGTAGTGGTTAATAACTAAGGCATCCATATCGCCATCATTATCAATATCTCCAAAATCGGTTAGCCAAGTTTGTGCGCCTATTTTTAAGTTAGCTTGGGCGGCTACCTCGGTATAATTATTATTGCCATCATTTTGCCAAAGCATATTAATTCTTCTCGGATCGGAAGGTGAAGATACCCCACCTCTGCATTTAGAGATGTAGAGGTCTAAATCACCATCGTTATCATAATCCGTCCAAATGCTGGCGTAATTGCCTGAGTTATCACTTAAAGGTGTAGTTTCTGTACTAATTAAATCGGCATCATAACTAAATGATCCATTGCTATTATTGCGATAAGCTCTTGCTTCGGCATCATCGTGACAAGCAAAAACATCTACCCAACCATCGTTATCAATATCGGCAAAGTTAGCGCCTTGTAAAAATATATTACCGTTAGTAAGTGGAGTTTGTGCATAATTATTGAAACCGTTATTATTACTATAAATTTTTAAACCATCATAAGCACCACCACTCATTAAATCGTTGTAGCCATTGTTATCAAAATCTGCAATACACATTCCCCATTGTCTATCTCCACTCACCGTTCCATGGTTGTGTTCGGTAAATGTTTGATTTGAATTATTTTGATATTGAATGTTTAAATAAGTTGCATCGTTAAAGCGTACAATGTCGTCTTTCCCATCACCATTCATATCGGCAATAGCAATAGAAACACCACTTGTGTTTGCTGTGTTTAATAAGGAAGTACGATCTACAAAATTTACCGTATTTGAACCTGGGTTACCATTATTGGCCGTTATTATAATGCTGTTTGAGTCACTTTCTATTCCATTACTAACCGTTAGCGTAACGGTATATTCTCCGGCAAAGTTGTAGGTGTGGTTTACATTTTCACCATTTGCAGTAGTACCATCACCAAAACTCCATTGGTAGCTTAAAGTATTGCCATTAGGGTTAATTGAATTACTACCACTAAACTGAACAGCCATTGGTACAAAGCCATAACTAATATTAGCCTCGGCAAGTGCAGTTGGCGTATTGTTAACCATTGGTTGTAAGCTGTTTATCCAATCTTCAATTAATTGTACACCCGCTTTATCAACTACATCTTTAGCTAAGGGTGGCATTGCCACACCCGTTGCTAAAGAGTTCATTCTAAAATGCATCATAGAATGGTCAACATCCATTGGTATTATAACTTCGGCATTTGGTATACCTTCATCGTAAGTAATAGCCCCGTTAATTATATTTTGATTTTCTATGGGCGTATTAAAGCGCGCATCAAACTGCCCAATATTATTACTGCCGGGCTGGTGGCAGCTAGAACAGTTCGCATCTATATAAGATCGGGCTCGATATTGTAAATCATAATTGGTATCATCTTGAGCCGCCAATGTCATATAGTTGCTTGCATTGGCATCGGTAATATTTTCTGGTATGATGCCGAGATAACTTAAAGTGACCAACTGGTTAGCCAAAATTTGAGTATTAGGATAAAGTATGGCTTTGTTCAGTTGACGAGTTTTGGGGCCCAACACATTGCCAGCAAAACTGGTATGACAATCCACACATTTATCAGCAGATAAGTACTGCCAATTTTGCGTTTGTCCATTAACACTTACTTGTTCAGTAATTGAGGCAGTCAACAATTCGGCATCTGTTTGGTTAGTATTCCATTTATAAGTTAAGTAATAATATTGGCCGTCATCACCTTTTACTTCAAAACGGGTTTCCAATTTTTTACCTCCTAACTCAAAGTGTTTTATCAATACTGCACCAACAGGAAATATCCAAGGCTCGGTATTAGAAAAAATAATCTGTTCTGCTGAAGTATTGTGATTTCCATCATTGGGTATTGCCATCCATCTAAACTTTTGTGCACCATCCGACCAAAATGGCTCAATCATATCATAAGGAATAACGCCATCTGAAGGAGTCATATTAGTTAAATTAGAAAATGCACCAGTTTGAGAAAGCAATACTGGCGCAATTGGCAAACCCTGCACTCCATTAGGTGTGCTTGCCGGCAAATTGCCATTTAAAAACTTACCAATAGCTTGAGGGTTTAATAGCCCTTGTGAATTTGCTAAAAATGTACCACCAACCCATAAAAGCAATACTAATATGCTTTTATTGTATAATAAATTCATAGTTAAAAATTAAAAATTGTTTACAAATAATGAGATAATAAATTTATCAATTATAATAAAGCATTTTTTTTAATTGACGATCCCGATAGCCTCAAGCCAAGGCTTTTCTAACGTAGGATAACAAAAAATTGCAAATACTGCACATAAATTTATTTTTCTCTCATTCCTTAAATTATTATAGCAATACTGGTTATTACTTATGTTAATCCTTTAGTTTGATGCAAAAGTATATTTAAAATTTAATTTCATTTTGCATCTTTAGGTAAAGTAAAACGTTATCTTACTGGTTCAAAAAACTTGTTAAGCACATTTTTTAGTACGATATTTACCAAGTGCTTTCACAAACTGAAGAAAATTATATCAAAGAAATTTTTAAACTTTCTGAAAATAAGGCGGGCCACATTGCCACTAATGCTATTGCTGATGCCAAACAAACTTCGGCAGCATCGGTTACTGATATGGTAAAGAAATTAGCCACCAAAGGCTATGTTGACTACATTCCTTATACAGGTTCAAAACTTACTGGTAGTGGTAACGAAATTGCCAAAACTTTAATAAGACGGCATCGGCTTTGGGAAGTTTTTTTGGTAGAAAAGCTAAACTTTAATTGGGATGAAGTACATTATTTGGCAGATCAGCTAGAGCATGTGCAAAGTGAAGCTTTAACCGAACGCTTAGATCATTATTTAGAATACCCAAAAGTTGATCCGCATGGTGACCCTATACCCGACTCAACCGGACATATAGATTACATTACTACCCAAAAATTAATAGATTTAGAAAAAAATGAGGAAGCTGTATTAGTTGGAGTAGCTGAACACAGTACCGACTTTTTACATTATTTAGATAGAGTGAATATTGCCCTCGGCTCCAAATTAAAAATAATTGAAATATATGCTTTTGATGAAAGTATGAACATACTACTAAATGATGAAAAAGATTTAATAGTATCAAAGCAAATTGCAAAACATCTTTTTGTAAAAAAAGAAGAATAGGCTAATGGTCGGTTTATTATTTTTTGCTGTACTATAAAAATTGTTTAATGATGATCCCAATTATGTGCATCAATGTCATTAACGCAGGCCAATAAAAGTTTAGTTGCATTAATGGTGTCTTCTTTGTGTACCATTTCTACCGATTGGTGTATGTTACGTGTTGGTATAGAAATACCACCGCAAACAGCACCATCAACTGCAATACGTTGAACGGCAGCTGTATCTGTACCTCCTTTATCTAATATTTCGGGTTGCCACTTAATCTTATGTTTTGCTGCAGTTGTTTTTATAAAGTTTATCATTCTATAATCACAAATTACAGAGCTATCCATTAGTTTTATACCTGCCCCTTTACCTAATTCTGTGATAGATTCTTCTGGCTTTGCCCCTGGGCTATCAAAAGCAATAGTGGTATCTAAGTTTATACAAAAATGAGGATTGATTTTATGTGCAGCTAAAAAAGCTCCTCTAACACCTACTTCTTCTTGCGTAGTAAATACAGCATAAGTATCGTAAGCTGGCTGTTCTAATGCTTTTAACATTTCAATTAAAATGTATACTGAAATTCGGTTATCTAAAGATTTGCAGTTCACACAATCTCCCATTTCAATAAGTGGTTGGTGGCGAGTAATTGAGTCCCCTACTTCAATCATTTTTTTTACTTCTTCACCAGGGTAACCTGTTTCTATGTAAAAATTTGATATTGATAACGGTTTTTTTCTTTCTTCCGCATTCATTATATGAACAGGCTTACTACCAAACACCCCCATAACATTTTTTTTACCGTGTATCATTACCCTTTGGGCGGTTAATGTTTTAGGATCGAAGCCGCCAATTGGGTTAACTTTTATAAAACCTTGTTCGTCAACATGTTTTACAATAAAACCAATTTCGTCCATGTGGGCTGGTATCATCAGTTTTTTATCGGTTTTGCCTTTTTTAAAGGCAATTACATTGCCCATTGCATCTATGCTAACTTCATCGCACAAAGGTTTAACGGTTTTTATTACAACATTTCTTATAGCATTTTCAAAGCCTGAAGTACCTGGTGTTTCACAGATTTTTTTAAGTAGCGGAATATCTAACTGATTCATTATTTCAAATATTTTAAAAAAAAGTAGGTTTTTTGTTTTACGAATAGCAAAATTACGTTTTTATTTTTGGTTAAACGTAAATTTTAATACGTAAATATAAAGTGGTAAGTGCTGCCTGTCTTAAACCTTTCTTATTTTTAAAGTCTTTATTCCTTTCTTACTGTTATCTGTAATGCAGTTGCCCCACATTTATTTGCCTCTGGTGAGGTTTTTAAATTTCTTATAAGTCTTCAAAAAATGTTTTCAGTTTTGAAAAAAAAATGTGCGTAGTTAAAACTACGCACATTTATTTTAATGTTAGCTTGTTATGCTATTACTATTTATTTTTTGATAAATCTATCTGTTAAAATCTTATCACCTACTATGGCGGTAACTACGTAAACACCATTTGATAAATCGCTGATTGAAACATTGGTTTCATTCGGATTTACAGTTTTTACTAAATTACCAGCTAAGTTATAAATGTTTAATTCTGAAATATTGTCTACATCATTTACAACAATACCTATATGGTCTTTAGCAATTGTTGGGTAAACTGCCAAGTCTACATTTTCTAACAAATCAGAACCTAATCTACAATTACTTGTTTCTAGTGTAATCATATTACTTTCTACACTTAAAAAATTGGCTTCACAAACTACACTTACTTTAAATTCGTAGGTGGAGCAACTTTTTAAGCCAAACAATAAGGCAATTGAACTTCTGGTATTGTAAGTATTCCATTCATTTTGATCAGTAGCCTTGTATGTTAGTTGATAGGACTTTCCAGGTAAAGCATCCCAATTTAAAACTACACCATTACCAAAGGTGGCTAGTTGGTTTAATTGAACAATTTCACTATCACATAAATTATCGCACCCTTCGGTTTCAAATGTCACAATATCTGATACTATTTTACCATTAACGCAGCTAAAGGTATTTCTAATATCATATTTGGTACAACCTTTTAATTGGCTTAGTAAGGCCGCACCATTAGCAGCTACCTGTATAGATTTCCACTCATTTGTTGTACTTTCTTTTATTTCTAATACAACGCCTGTGTATATATTAGGTGTGCTAACAAGGGCTGTACTTGCTGCAATGTTGTTTACTTGAGGAGCATACGCTAGTTCTGTATAGGTGCAATCATTTTCTTCTACGTCTACATCAGCTATACGTCTAACTAATCGTGCTTTTTTATTGTCTTTTTGCCAATCAATATTTACAAATTCAAAGTTGTAATTAGCGTCTATTATTTGAACTTTACCGTCAACACCATCAACACCATCAACACCTTCAACACCATTTGCTACATTAAAATCGAATACCACATCGCCATTCTCATTAATTAATGTAATTATTTGTGCTAGTTCAGCATCCAATCCTTCCAATACTAAATTATCGTTCATTAAATTCATTTTAATATCGCCGGCAGCAAAAATTTCGCTTAAAAAGAAATCTAAATCAAAATTAATATCCTTAGCTATTTCTGCTTGAGGTGCAACTTGAATAGGGTTTCCGCTTCCATCTATTGGAGTTTCTACTTGAATTGGAGTATTTTGACAAAGGTTGCTAAAGTCAAAATCGAAATCAAATTTGTCTAATTGTATTGAAGGGAAATCAAAGTCTTTAAACTCTGGAATGTTTAGACCTTTTAAATCTGGAATATTAAATTTTTCTCCTATGTTTGGTAAGTCAAATGCGTTACCAAAGTCTGGTAAATAAAAACCATCACCTAATTTAGGTAAATCTATATCGTAACCAAAATTAGGTATTTCATAAGCCTGACCAAGCTGATCTATATTTAAAAGATTATCCAATTTGTTAAAATCAAAGTCTCCGTATAAGTCTTCCATATCAAACATATCATCAAAGTTGAAATTGTTTTCAAAGTCAAACTCTCCAAAAAAGACTTGTCCATCTTGCCCATCTTGTCCATCTTGTCCAATGTTAATGTTATTGAATCCATAAACATTTTCAAATTTATCGTTTTGGTTAAGATTTGGTAAATTAAAATCACCCCCAAATTTTGGTAAGTCGTAATTATAATCTAACTGTGGTAAGTTAAAGTTTTTCAAATCAAATCCTTTTTGATTTACAGGCAATGGTAAATTAAAGTTTTTGCCTCCAAAATCTGGAATTTGGTAATTATTAAAATTAGGGATATCAAATCCTTTACCTAAGTTTGGTAATTTAAACTTATCGTCTCTTTTTCCGGCTTCGTTGTTTATTTCATCTAATGGAAAAAAGTACCCAGCGTTCTCATCTTGGAAGTAGTACCCTTCGCCTAAATCAGGAAATTCAATTGCTTTTTTAGCCATACCTTTTATAGCTAAATTAGGAAATTGATAACCACCACCTAAGTCAAAATTTTTGTAATTTTTACCTAAGTTTGGAGCATAAAAGCCGCCACCAATTTCTGGATAACCGAAACCTTTTCCTAAATCTTGAAAGTAATATGCATCATTTAAACCATTATAATTGTATGCTTTGTCAACTTCAGGAAAGTAAAAGCCATCACCAAATTGAGGTTTTTCAATTGCACCACCTAAATCTTGTAAGTAGTAGCCAGCTCCTAAATCAATATTGTTAAAACCTTTTCCTAATTCTGGGAAGTAAAAGCCTTGATCTATTTTTGGAATGTTAAAATCTTTACCCAAATTAGGTAGGTAAAAGCCGTCACCAATTTCTGGTAGGTTAAACCCTTTTCCTAATTCTGGAAGAAAGAAACCACCACCTAATATATCTTGATTTGGGCCAATTTTATCAAGACCAAAAATAGGAGTAAGATCTGGGAAATAAAATCCGTCTTTTACATCTGGCAGGTCAAAACCTTTTCCTATTTCAGGAAAATAGAAGATTTCTCTAAGATCGGGAATATTAATTTTACCGGCTAAATTTTGGAGTAAATAACCACCACCTATTTCAGGCAAATTAAAACCATCGCCTAATTTTGGAAAATAGAAGGCATCTTCGAAAGCAGGAAGGTTTATATTATTTGCTAAATCTGGTAGGTATATACCATCACCAATGTTTACAATATCACAAATATCACCTAATTTTGGAATATATAAACCATCACCAATTTTAGGTAAGTTGAAATCGAAATCATTTTTATCGAAATCTATGTTTGGTAGGTAGTAACCCATATCAAACCCTTTGTTTGGTATTAAATCACCTAAATTGGGTAACAAATATCCATAATTAAGGTTGGGTATATCCAATTTTTTACCTAAATCTGGCACTATAAAAGCTTCAAAATCAAAGTTGAAGTTATTGTTTTTACCAAAGTCTGGCACATAAAAACCGTCACCTAATTTTGGTATGTCGAAACCTTTACCAAAATCTGGTAAATAAAATAAATCGTTTTGGTTTTTGTCAAATTCTGGCACATAAAAGCCGCCACCTAAGTCAAAATTACCAAAGTTTTTACCTAAATCTGGCAGGTAGTAGCCGCCTTTAACATCAAAAGGAACATTAAAATCATCATAACCCTTAAAACCTAAGTCAAGGTCGGGCAAGTAGAAACCACCACCCAAGTTTTTATTATTGAAATTTTGTCCTAAATCTGGTAAATAGTAGCCGTCATTAATATTAGGCAAATCAAAACCCTTCCCTAACTCTGGTAAATAGAAAGCATCGCCAATATTGTTTTCAATATTAGGTAAATAATAACCATCTCCTAAAGCTGGGTTATTAAATCCTTTTCCTAAATCAGGCACATAAAAGCCATCTCCTAATTTTGGTTGGTCAAAACCTTGCCCTAAATTTGGAAGGTAGTAAGCTGCATCGAGATTTGGAGCATTTAAATTTTTGCCAAAATCGGGCATGTAAAAACCGCCACCCAAATCAGGTTGGTCATAGTTTTTGCCTAAATCAGGAAAGTAATATCCTTGATTTTCATCCCATTGTGCCCAACTGTTTGTGCATATTACAGCTGTTATTAAAATACTTAAAATTAAATTCGTAATCTTGTTCATTAAAAAAAATTTTATTGATTAATTAAAAAATTAGGTCGTTTGTTGATGCAAAAGTATAGCTGATTAACTTTGAGTATAGGGCAAAAAGAGTGCAGTTTGAGAATATCTTACGTATTCAACAAGCAATATTGGCGCTTGAAATTTCTAATTTTTTAAACACAAGTTGTGCCTAAGCTTAGTTATCTACTGTAGAAATTACTTTATTTATTAGTAATTATCTTACACAAAATGAGCAAAAAATTACCTTAATTATTGAAGTAATGTTGGCAGACAAATAGATTTTTTAAAGGAGAAAATTAGTTAAGGTAGATTGATATTATTACTTAAAAAGTAAAAATGTAAAAATAAATTACACTATACTAGGTTGAAATATAAACTTTTATGAAGCACTAAAACCTTTAAGTAAATAATAATTTGATTTTTTTTTGATTGAGCCAAATGAGATAGAAAGGCTTACTGAATTTTTTTTGTTAAGCGTGAATATTGGATATTGGCAAAAAAAATATTGGTATGGAAGGCCTTTGCAATTTAAGTTATACCAATTTTAGTTTAAGATGTTACACAAAAATTTGAAATTTAATTTGGTGAGATTGAGGAAGAAAATTTAGGCATAGCCAGCAGCTATGGCGCGTATTTTTAAAGAAAAGATCGCCAATATTAAAACGAAATTTGCTTCACATAGCTAATTTGGTTTTAGTAGACAAAAAAAAAGCGACAACATTATGTTATCGCTTTTTTATGAATAGAATTATTTTATGCTATTTGCCTTCGGTAGTTTTATTACCAGAAGATTTAGCAGACTTACCTGTACAACTTTTGGCAGATTTACTTGCACAACAAGCTTTTTTTGTAGCTGAAATTTCTAATGCTTCACCAACATCTGCTTTTCCATTTGAAACGATTTCAGATGACAAAACTTCGCCTTCTTTATCAGTAATTGTTTTGGTTACGGTACCGCTTGCACCACACATTTTGTAACCAGTAGTTTTACCACTTGCAGAACAAGCTTTGCTTGCATATTTGTTACCACTTGTAGCGCAAGATTTCATTTCGAAACCATCACCTTTTAAGTTAGCAAAATCGAACATGCTTTCGGTAGTGTTTGAGGCTTCACCTAATTCTTCAGTTGAAACTACATTACCTTCTTTGTCTTTTACTGTTTTTGTTACTTTACCACTTGTACCACATTTTTTGTAGTTTGTAGTTTTGCCACTTGTACCGCAAGTTTTACTAGCTGTTTTGCTACCGCTTGTAGCACAAGTTTTCATTTCGAAACCATCTGCTTCTAAGTTAGCAAAATCAAATTTTGCTTCAGCAGCTGCTTCTTTTACATCTTGTAATACTTCAGTTGATAAAACAACACCTTCTGCATCTACAACAGTTTTGGTAACTACACCTTCGGCTGATTGCTTAATTTTAGTTACTTTACCACTTGCTGAACAAGATTTTTTTGCAGTTGTACTGCCACTAGAAGCACAAGATTTTACGGTATAACCTTCTAACATTAAATCGTCTGCATTAAAGTTAAAAGCACCATCTTCAGCAACTTCTTTTGCTTTTTCATCGGTAGTAGCTGCATTTTTTGATACTGCTTCACCGCTTATTACTTCTTTGGTAAGTAAGTTACCTTCTTTGTCAGCAATAGTTTTTACAGTTTTACCACTTGCACCACAAGTTTTAACTGTTGTTACTTTACCACTTGCACTACAGGTTTTTGAAGCAGTTAAACTGCCTGATTTGGCACATTTTGATACTTCATAACCTTCTGCTTCTAATGAAGCTGTTTTTGCTAATGAAGACTTGGTACATGATGCCTTTTGAGCTGCTGTACATTGTTTTTTAGCTCCTACTTTTAAGCCGTCTTGCGCGTAGCCTAAACTTACGGTGGCGCAGGCAACTAAAATGATTAATAATTTTTTCATACCTTAAATATTTAATTTATTTATTAATTGTGGCAATAATTGTTTTGCCAACATTTACTTTTTCGTTTAAATTAACTTCTATTTTTGAATTAAGTGGCAAAAAAACATCAACTCGAGAGCCAAATTTAATAAAACCTAATTCTTTACCTTTTATTACCGCTTCGCCTTCTTTTAAATAATTTTCAATTTTACGGGCTACTTTGCCTGCAATTTGACGAACTAATACTTCAAAGCCTTCATTACCTATTACCGTTGTAAAGCGTTCATTTTCGGTAGATGATTTTGGATGCCAAGCCACTAAATAATTACCAGGGTGATATTTTAAATATTTCACAATGCCATCAATTGGGCTCCAGTTTACATGAACATTTGCTGGTGACATAAATACAGAAACTTGTATTCTTTTGTCTTTAAAATACTCATTTTCATCTACTGTTTCAATAGCTACTATTTTACCACTAGCTGGTGAGGTTATTTTGTTGTCTTTAACTGCTGCAAACGAATAAGATGGCAGCCTAAAAAAATAAACAATAAAACCCAATATTGCTATGCTAATTAGTAAAGAAACAACAGCTATTACTAAACCAGCTTTAAAAAAAGCAACAACTAAAACATTCAATAATAAGAGAATGATAAAGGTTACTGAAATAAAAAATTTACCTTCTTTGTGTATATACATTAACAGCTCAAATAACAATAGTAACAAATATACATAGATTTAAACTTAGGAAGCGGTGTATTTCGTATTTTTTAACAATAGTAATGCGAGTAAATGTATCTGCCACGACATATAGATGTCCGCTTCAATTTGCTGTAATTAATTGTGTTTCAACAAAAACCGTCATCTTAAAATGCTAAAGATGACGGGTTTTTCGATATAATTTTTTAATCAATATTTAATGAGCACGGTTACAATTACTACATAATTGTAATTTTTTTATGATGCACAGTAGCATCTATACTTATAGATAACAAATAAGTGCCATTGGCAATTTGATGTTTTGTTAAATCAAATTGTAGGGTATGATTTCCTGCCGACAATAGTTTATTTGTATCAAAATCGACCAGTTTGCTACCAACTACAGAGTGTAAGCTGATGTGCACATTTGCTCTTTTTGTTAAATTAAAATCTAACAAAATAAAGTTTTTGGCTGGGTTTGGATAAACGTTGAATTTGTGATTGGTGTTTATTTCGTTTACCGAAGTAATCATATCATAAACGGCTATTAAAGTATCGGGTTCTATTAAAGTGATTGTGGTTTTTCTTTCTAAGCTGTCGCCAATAACATTATTGGTATTTGTGTTTTTCCAATGGCTAAAAGCGTGTAAATTATCATCAAATGGTTTCGTTTTAATTTTGTTTTCTAGGCCGCCAAAATAGTTTCCACTCCACGGGAAAGTTTCAATATCTAAGGTATTAAAATCAATTTCTGCTATGCCTTCAGGTTCTGTTAATAATACAATATTGTGCATTTCGGTTAAATCTTCATAACATTGGTACATGCCATCATCTAACAGTTCGCATCGCTCGCTAATAAAATCTTTCAAGGTATCTACATTGGCTTTCCACTCACTTAGTGTGCCTCCCCAACGTTCTATTTGTCGAGGCATTTCTGGCTCTATTACGGCTAACATGCTGTTTAAAGTAGTATCCATATTTTCACAACTAAATACTGTATTCATTAAATCGGCATAGCGGTTATAATATAGTTGCTCAAAAGTTTCACTTTCTTCTAGCAGTTTTAAAAATATTTTTTCGTGCTTGCCTACGTCTTCGGCAGGAGGTTTTACAAAAGAGATACCAGCTTTTAAATCGTTATAAAGTTGTTGACACGTGCCATCCCAAGTGTTTTCACAGCAATATTGATCTAAATATACGGTTAAGGTATAAAGGCTATCACTTGATTCGTATGGACTTGTTCCGTTTTCAATTGTTTTACAATCATCACCAAAATATATAGTATCTCCATAATAAACATAAGGTTCTAAATAATATTCGTTTTCATAATCATAATTTGTAAAAAAGTCATCCATAAAGTCTGATATCACTTCTAAATCGCAGGGCTTTGCATCTGGTTGAGTGTTGGGTATTTCTGTATAATTAATATAGTAATCGAAGGTGGCATCTAAATCCCATAAAATGTAACCCCATTTTTTATGATCGCCTTTTTCGTTAAGCCCGCGCCACCAACCGGTGTTGTAATTTAACCAATCGGAAGCTACTACTGCAAGGTTCATTACCATATAATCAATTAGGCTTACCATGTTTATACTATCTTCGGCTATTTGATAATTATCTTTATCACTCATATCGTTATCTAAAATAAAGTCCCGAATACTTTCCCAATCTTGCTTGGCTTTCCTTCCGCCATATTCAATTTCTGTTGTTCCCCAGGTAGATAAATATTGTAAGTCGTATTTGCCTTGGTCGTAATATTCGTCTGTATAATCGTGGTCAACAGCTCGCTCACGCATGCCATACAAGCCCCAATATTGGCCATTTAAGAAAAGAATAACACGCTCTACTGCTCTTAAATCCAAATTCATGTCGCCCTGTTCTGCTAGTGTTTGTACATATTCGTCTCTAATATGTGTGCTACCTTGGTGTTCTTTATCAGGAAGTGCTGGGTAATTATCATCTCCTGAATTTCTAAACATAAATTTTTGATATTCATCTCTTTTAGAGTAAGAAAATAGTGGTGCATCTACTGCTTTTGAATAGCCCATTTCATCTCTTGAAATCCAATCAATGCTTCGGTGTGGCAATACCCAAGAGTCTTGTCCGTGTCTATTAAGACTGCCATAAGAGGTTGCCACTCTTTCTTTACTATTATCAAAATATTCAAGAGAACCTATCGGAATTAAATCTCCTTCTCCACCAGCTAATTCTAAAACATCTTTAGCAGCTACTGAAAACACAGGCAGTGTAAATGTTTCGTTAATAAAATAGGTAGCAAACTCAATTTTACCAGGTAATATTTTTGTTACCGTGCTAAATGCTTTGGCTTTAACTACCGTTGTTTCTTTTATATTAAGTGGTTCTGTATATATGGGCGAATCGGTTGTAGGGTCATTACCGTCAATAGTATAGCGAAGCACAGTATTGTTGGGTTCGTTATTGGTTATGGTTACCGTTTGCTCATCTTCATAAAAGCCTGCTTCAACATCAAAACTTGGTGTTTTTGTATAATAATCGTATTCTTCACCGCCAGTATGCCCTGTACCTAAAGTAGGTTTAGTGGTAATTACCCAAGTATCAAAATCATCAATAGCTCTATGTCGCGCGTGTTCTACCAAAGTTAAATTTAAAGCAATAGCATCTATATTATCTTTATCTGCATTGGTAAATAATAAAGAATCGGTTTTTCTAGTTTGCGTTAATTTAAAATTAGTGTGGTATTCATTTTTATTTTCAGTTATAATATTATTGACTACAGTATCTCTGCCTGAACACCAAAAAACTAAATATCCATTTGCTTCAATAATAGTTTCAGCTGGTATCTCCCATTTTTCGGGTTTACTATTTTTATCAGATAGATACCAACCGCCAATATCAATGGCTTCGTCGCTTAAATTATGTAGTTCAACCCAATCTTCTGTTTTGCTAAAACTATCATAAAAGCTATTAAGGTTAGAGGCCGAATATTCACTAATATGAACTTGTGAAAATAAGCTGAATGAGATTAGTAAGTTGACTATTATACACACAAATTTTAACATAAAAATCTTATCTATTTATTAAATTTTTAAAAAAGGTATTTTATTAAGATGCTTTTGTACATTTTACAATGTTTCTGTAAAAGAAATGTTTACAAAAAAAATGAACTACTCATTATGTATCCATATACAAAACTACGTGAAAACGTGGCACATACTTTGTTTTGTTTACAATATTTTAATGGCAACCGTTAGCAATTTCTTAAAAAGGTTGGCGCTGTAAAACTTAAATCCAATACATTTATAGTTATGTTTTGTACAAAAAAAAGGCTCAACCCTTGTGGATTAAGCCTTTCTTTTAAAACTTTTACTTTTTTTAAAGAATGGTACGTAGTGTTTGCTGCTCATTTTTTGCAATTTCTACAAAAATAGCTTCCTTTTCTTTTTGTGAAACCTCACTTGAAAATTCTGAGCGTTGGTCATTCCACAAATTTTCGATTGTTTTTATAAATTTTGTCATCTCTTTAAGCAATTAACTGGTGAATAAACAATGCCTCACAAGCATTTTACACCATAACCAACTTATGCTACTAATAATTCCAAATAAGTAATTTTTTTTACAAAAAGTTTTTAAAAAATTTATATTATTATAATTAAATAAAATAATCAATACACCGTTTTATCTTTTATGTTTATCAGATTTTTAACTTCCATAATTTTTATTGTTGGAGTCGCACTTGTAACTAATGCCCAAAGCTATATAACCGCAGCTGGCTTGCGGTATCATACTTCTAAAAATAGTAATGCACTCGGCATAACTATTCAACAACGTATAGTACCAAAAATTACATTAGGTTTAATTGCTGAAAGGCGAAATAAAGAACCAATTATTACTGCTACTGTAAGGTTTCATAAACAAATTTTGTTTAAAGGTTTTAATGTGTTTGCCGGTGCTGGTGGGCACACCAACATTAAAAATTTAAGCACTGTAGAAAGTTTAAACAACTTTAAATACGGTTTAAATGGTATTATTGGTGCAGAAGTAAAGTTGCCTTTTTTTCCTTTGGTAGTAACTGCCGATTTTATGCCAGAAATTAACAAGGTTAAAAATGTTGACCCTATTAATGCTAAAGAATGGGATGCTTTGTTAACTACTAATTTTTCGGTTAAATACGTTTTTTATTCTGATAGGATGAGACGTAAAAAAGGTAGAAAAAAGCGTAAAGAAGAGAATAAAGAAAATCGGAAGCAGTTTTTTGATGATTTAAAAGATAAAGATCTTAGAAAAGAAAAAAGGAAGAAGTTTTTTAATAACTTAAAAAATAAATTTAAGAAAAAGCAAAAGCCAATAAAATCTTAAACTTCTAATTATTTATTCCGAAATAAGTTTTACATTTGCAACAATGTTGCATAAATGATTAGAAATACTTCATCAGGTTTACAAAGCTCTTTTATTAGAAAAGCAGGTTTATGGCTTACGGGCTTGTGCGCTATACATTGTTTGTTAGTGCCTGTGTTTGTAATTGCATTGCCAGTTGTAGGGCATTACATTACCTTTAGTGTTTGGGTTGAGTTGGCGGTATACGCCAGCGTGTTGTTTATTGGTGGTGGCTTAATGTTAGCCGATTATAAGCATCATAAAATAAAAATGCCTTTAATATTATTTTTGGTGGGCTTTATTACTATTGCTGGAAGTCATTTTTGTTCAATTCTTTTGGTAAGTAATAGCCTTATTTGTTTTGGTGGAATTGGTTTAGCAGTTGGGCAAATTGCTAATATTAGATTGCACAAAAAAATATGTAAACACAATCATTAATAAAATGTAGTTTGTAATAAATTGGGGTAATAAACATAGGTTTTATTAAAAAACGCTTCTTATTATAAACATCAATATGGTATAATAAAAACTACTTTTTAAAAAACAAACAGACCGATTTTAACAAGCAAGCGAAACAAATATACTTCGCTAAATTAGGGCTAATTGCAATTGTTTTCGAAAAACTTAATCTTACCATAAGAAAAACGCCCTTTAAAACCTATTTATTAAAAAAGCAATTAAATAGCCTCGCATTACTGTTGAAGTTTAAAGATTTGTTGTAATTTTAAGTTACAATACAATACATCATAAAAGATATGTTTAAATCTAAAATCTCGAAAATCAGATCTACTAAACTATTGCTGTTAACAAAAATTGTTGTTAATTTATAAATAAAGAGAAGCGCTACTTTTACTTAATGAAGTGGTATATATTTGTATTACTAAAAAGCAAAACATTTTCACTTTATGATAAACTATTTAGGTAAACATACTGTTAGTTGTTTTTTAATTTATTGCAAAAATGAATTTAATAAATTTATAATATGTTGAGGTGTTTTAAAACCAATAGTAAAAAACTATGAAACTATCACCAATTACACGCTTTTGGGGCTTACTAAGTAAGTACAAAACCGAAATACAGTACATTTATATTTATGCCTTGTTTATTGGTATTGTTAACCTAACGCTGCCTTTAGGTATACAAGCGATTATTAATTTTTTACAAACTGGCGAACATACCACCACTTGGTTGTTGTTGGTAGGCTTTGTTTTATTTGGCATTGCAGTAACTGGTTTTTTACAGGTTTTTCAACTTCGTATTGTAGAAAATATACAGCAAGATTTGTTTGCTTGTTCTGCCTTCGAGTTTGCTTTTAGAATACCTAAAATTACTTTTTTACAATTAGATAGGGTTCACGCACCAGAGCTAGTTAATCGTTTTTTTGATACAATTACCATACAAAAAGGATTACCAAAAATATTGATCGACTTTTCGTTGGCTATTTTCCAAATTACTTTTGGGCTAATATTGTTAACTATATACAGCCCTTATTTTATACTATTGGGCTTTTCATTAGCTATTATTATTTGGCTTATTTTTAAATTTACTGGTCCGAAAGGTTTGGCTACTAGCTTGGCAGAAAGTAAGCAAAAATATCAATTGGCACATTGGTTAGAAGAAGTAGCCAGAATGAACCGAAGCTTTAAATTTTTTGCTATAAATAAATTTCATTTAAACAAAACAGATGGTATTGTTGATAAATATTTGAGATTAAGAGAAAAGCATTTTAGAATATTGTTACAACAATTTAGGCTATTTATTGGCTTTAAAGTAATTGTTGCCGCAGGGTTGTTATTGTTAGGTGGTTATTTGGTTTTTCAAGAAAGAATGAATATCGGTCAATTTGTTGCTGCCGAAATTATTATTATACTAATTATTAATTCGGTTGAAAAAGTATTGAGAACAACTGAAACTATTTATGATGTATTAACTGCTTTAGAAAAAATTGGTTACGTAACCGATTTAAAATTAGATGAAAATAACGGTACCGCAATAATTAATAATATACAAGGTTTATCGCTTCGTGCCGATAAAATTAGTTTTACATTTCCTAACGAAAAAAACAAAATTCTTAACAACTTATCGTTTAAAATTGAGGCTAATGAAAATGTTTTATTAACAGGCAAATCAGGAACGGGTAAATCGTTATTACTTCAAATACTAGCAGGTATATACCAAGTAGAAGACGGCCAACTTTACATAAATGATATACCTTTTACTAATTATGAAAGAGATCAACTACACACTTCTTTTGGTATTTCTTTACCAGTAAACCAAATTTTTGAAGGTACTTTTAGAGAAAACATATTATTAGGTAGGCAAATTAGTGATGAGAAAATTAACAATATAATAAAGGTATTACAATTGGAAGATTACTTAGCACACCAACCAAAAGGTGTTGATAGTTTTGTTGATTCTGGCGGAAGAAGATTACCGAGAAGCATACTTCAAAAATTATTGGTGGCTCGCATTATTGCTAACCAACCAAAATTTTTATTAATGGAAGATCCGCTACAATTTATTGATGAAGTGGAGAAAAAAAGAATAATTGATTACCTAATGGATGAGCAACACAATTGCACCATTTTAATAGTTTCTGATTTTTATTATTGGAAAGAAAAATGTGATAAAATAATTGATCTTACCAATTAAAGTAGTTGTAAAATGTTAAATATTTCAGAAAATAGTATTACCGATTTTGTAGATCTTAATGATTTTAAATCGAGCAAACAATTAAGAAAAACTCGAATACAACGCTTAACCCTTTGGTTGGTAATTGCACTATTAATTATTTTATTAGTTTGTCTTTTTTTACCGTGGATGCAAAATATTGACGCTAAAGGCTATGTTACCACCCGTTCACCACAACAACGCCCGCAAGACATTCAAACAGTTATTGCCGGCCGTTTAGAAAACTGGTTTGTACAAGAAGGTGACTTTGTAAACAAAGGCGATACTATAGTTAATATTTCTGAAACCAAAAGTGAGTATTTCGACCCTGAATTGCTTACCCGTACCTCCGAGCAAATTGATGCTAAAAAACAAAGTATTAATAGTTACGATCAAAAAGTTACCGCACTAAAAAATCAATACGCCGCTTTAGAAGAAGGCTTGATTTTAAAACAAGAACAAACCAACAATAAAATATTACAAGCCTACAATAAAATAAGTATGGATAGTATTGATTTGGTTGCCTACAAAAACAATATAGATATTGCCGAAAATCAACTACAACGAACTAAAGAGCTTTTTGACCAAGGCTTAAAAACATTAACAGAACTACAAGAAAAAGAATATAAAGTACAAGCAGCAAGTGCTAAGCTAAACGTACAAAAAAACAAATTACTAAATCAACAAAATGCTTTAAGCAATTTACGTATAGAATTAAATACTATTAAAAAAGAATACGCTAACAAATTAGCTAAATCACAATCTGAACAGCAATCAGCAGTATCATTAAAATTAGAAAGCATTGCTGCTACATCTAAACTAAAAAACCAATTTAGCAATTACACCGAAAGGCAAAAATTTTATTTTATAACTGCACCACAAGCTGGTTACATTACCAAAACTTTAAAAAAAGGTATTGGTGAAACACTAAAAGAAGGTGCGGCTATTGCCACCATTATGCCTGCTATTTACGATTTAGCGGTTGAGTTATATATGAAACCACAAGATGTACCATTAATAGAAATTGGCAATACAGTGCAACTAAGGTTTGATGGTTGGCCGGCTATTGTTGTTAGCGGTTGGCCAGAGGCATCGTCGGGTGTGTTTAGAGGTAACATTGTTGCAATTGATAAATTTATTAACGAAAACGGCTATTACCGGTTACTAATTACACCTAACAAAAAAACAAAAATTTGGCCAGAATTATTGAGCATAGGTACGGGCGTAAATGCTTTCATATTATTAAAAGAAGTACCTATATGGTACGAAATATGGCGGCAATTAAATGGCTTTCCGCCCGATTTTTATAAAAAAAATCTTAATACCAATACCAACATTAAACTAAAAGCACCAATTAAATCAATAAAATAATATGCAATTTTATTCACGAAAATTAATTAAGCCTGGCGATTTAAACGCACGTAATACCTTGTTTGGTGGTGCTTTATTGCGTTGGATTGATGAAGAAGCAGGCATTTATGCTATCACTAAACTCAATACAAAAAGCGTAGTTACCAAATACATTTCCGAAATTAATTTTGTGAGTTCGGCCAAACAGGGCGATGTTATTGAAATTGGCTTAGCGTTTAAAAAAATAGGCCATACCTCTATTACTTTTGCGTGCGAGGTAAGAAATATACTAACTAAACAAAGCATTATTAAAATTGAAAATATTGTTTTTGTTAAGGTAGATGATAATGGCAAACCAAGCCCTCATAATAAAACCTTACAAAACTTAAAAATAGTAAGCCAACAATGAAATTTTTAATACCTCGGTTTACTTTATTTATACTATTTTTTATAATTATTTTAGCTAATAATAAGGCAGTTGGCCAAACAGATAGCCTTGTATTAAGCTACAAAAGTTATTTACAAAACCTACTTAACCATCACCCCATTGTACAAAAAGCTAATTTAAAAATACCGTTGGCTAGTGCAACTATGCTTGCCGCAAAAGGCAATTTAGACCCAACCGTTTATGCCCTATGGAACGAAAAAAATTTTAGCGACAAGCTTTATTATCGTCAATATGAAGCAAAAATAAATGTACCTACAAAGTTAGGTATAGATATAACTGGCGGTTATCAAAACAGTAATGGTAGTTATGTAAATCCTGAAAATAATATTGATGATTTTGGACTTTGGTTTTTAGGGGTAGAAGTAAATGTACTACAAGGCTTACTGGTAAACGAAAGAGAAACTGCTTTAGCACAAGCTAAAATTTTTAAACAATTAGCCTTAAACGAACAGCAGATAATTTTAAACGATTTGGTTTATAATGCCTCCACCGCTTATTTAATTTGGCAATTATACTATACTAATGAGCGTATTTTAAACGAAAATTTACGTATTGCCAACACCTACTTTAACAGTACAAAACAAACCTACTTAAATGGTGAAAAAACCGCAATGGACACTTTAGAGGCTTATATTTTGTATCAAGATGCCACGTTTTTTTTGCAAAAAAATGGACAATACTTATTAAAAGCCAAACTAAACGTAGAAAACTATTTGTGGCTTAACACCGAACCTATTAGCTTAACGCCACAAACAGTTCCACAAAATTACAAAACGCAACTTTTTGCAATACCAGCTATTTTTGAAAATACCAACTTAGCTAACCACCCTATAATATTAGCTGCAATAAACAAACTTACTTATACCGAAATAGCACAACGCCTAAAACGTGAAAAACTAAAGCCAAAATTAAAACTTAAATACAACCCACTTATTGGTACGGCTACGGCTGATAAAAACCCTAATTTTGCAATCAATAATTTTAAATGGGGCTTCAATTTTTCGTTGCCTTTATTACTTAGAAGTGAAAGAGCTAATATTGAAAAAGGTGTAATAAAAATAAAAGAAATTAAGCAAGATTTGGCCGATAAACGCAATCAACTACAAAACAAAATTGAAAATAGCTGGCTTCAGCAACAACTTTTTGAGCAACAGGTTGGCTTATTAAGCGACAATGTAAAAAACTATGAACGGCTGTTAAACGGAGAAAACATAAAATTTAATTTTGGAGAAAGCTCTGTTTTTTTATTAAACAAACGGCAAGAAAAATATATTGACAGTAGGATAAAACTAACTGAAACTTATATACAACAGCAAATTGAAATACTAAATTTTTTATACTTTTCTAATCAACTCATCCAACAATAAAAAAAATTTGTAAGCGTATTTTTTTTTGGGTATGATGGCTTTTGCGTTGCTTATTTAACCGATACTCTTGGATCTAAAACTCCGTACATAATATCTACCAAAATATTTATGGTAACAAAAATTACGGCTGCAAATAGTACCGAACCCATCACTACCGGAAAATCTAACGTTTCAATAGCTTTTATGGTTACATAGCCTAAGCCTTTAAAATCAAAAATAATTTCGACAAAGTAAGCGCCTGCTAATAAACCAGCAAACCAACCCGAAACTGCTGTAACCACAGGGTTTAAAGCATTGCGTAAGGCATGTTTAACTATTACCGTCCAATAGCTTAAACCTTTTGCATAAGCGGTACGAATATAATCTTGCGATAACACTTCTAACATTGAACTTCGGGTAAGCATAGTTATAATGGCAACGGGCCTAATGCCCAATGCAATAGCTGGTAATATTAAGTTTTTTAGTATCAATTGTTCGTCGCCATAATCATCTAAAACCCAAAGGCCGCCTGTATAATTTAAACCTGTATAGTCTGCCAGCAAATAACCAAATATTAACGCCAGTACAATACCCGAAAAATAACTGGGTAAAGAAATACCTAAAATAGAAGTAACCAATACAGAATTATCGATAAAAGAAAATTGTTTTAATGAAGCAATTATACCAAACATTACCCCGAAAATAATAGCTAAAAATATGGCTGCAGATGCTAAAATAATTGTTTTAGGTAAAGCATCTAACAAAATGGCACTTACATTTCGTTTATTTTGGTAAGATTTGCGAAGATATGGCAGCTTAAATACAACACCATTTTCACCAATATTAAAGAGCTTTGAATAACTGTATTTATTTTTGTTGGTATCAGTATCTTTATGAAAAGAAATTGGACTTAAATCGTTTAAATAATATAAAAATTGGATGTGTTTAGGCTTGTCTAAACCCAACTCTTTTTGTATGGCTTCAACAGAAGCAACATCTGCTCTTTGGCCTAATGTCATCCGTGCAGGATCGGTGGGTAATATCATAAATAAAACAAACACCAAAACTACTACACCAAAAAGGCTTAGGCCACCGGTAAATAATTTACGAAAAATAAATTGTAACAAAGTTTTTGCAAGTTAAGTAATGAAATCTATATTCCAAATGCTTTTAAATCTTCTATGCTTGGAACATCGTTATAATGCCACTTTTGTAATACTTTTCCGTCTTTTATTAATACTAAGCCAGGGTTTGAGCGTACCATTGTTTTTATAGGTATGGCATCAATATTATTAAATTGATATACGTTTTCTGCTAATCGGTTTCCTTCTTCAATTGATGAAGCGGTTAAGCCATATACTTTTACTCCTTTTTGTTTAACAGTGCGCATTAGTTCGTTGGTTACTTTAAAACCTTCTTTCGAAGCTTTATCTAAATAATAAGCTCCTATAAAAAAGCTGTAACCAGTATCGTTTAAAATGTCGTTGTGTATTTCGTCGCCAGCTGCATTTTCAATACTAAAATCTTTGCATTTTGGCATTTCGGCTTCTTCAATAACAACCTCCCTTGTATCACCTACAATTTGCCAATTTTTATCTTCCCAAATACGACTGCTCATATATTCTCTACTTTCTACTTCTTTCTTTTCGCCGCTTGTAGTGTTTTCCATATTGTAATAAATTTCTTTTTTACCGGGGTTTAAACCCTCCATGCTAATGCACTTACGCAAATCTGTACCGGCAGCATAAGCTCTAAAATCTTTTACAGGCAAATGGTTTATATTTTTGATATTAAACCAAACGGTTACTATAGTTAAAACAACTAATAAGCCCCAACCTATTTTTGCATTAAATAGTGGTTTTAAATGTTTGCGATACATAAAAATGATTACTGCTAAAATGATCACTAAAAAAATATCTTTTTGGAAGGACTGTAAAGGGGCTAACTTTAAAAAATCGCCAAAACAACCGCAGTCGGTAACTTTATTTGTAATTGCAGTAAAGCCAGTTAAAAAGGTAAAAAAGGCTAATAGGCCTGCGTAAAGCAGAAGTGTAGTTCTTTGTAAAATACCAAGTAACAGTGTTATGCCCAACACAATTTCAAGTATTATCATAAAGGCAGAAATAGGTAAAGACATGCCGAGACTCCAATTCCATAGTGGATTTAAGGCGGGCAAATACTCACTAAAAACTGCGAAATAGTCTTCCATTTTATAGGCAGTTCCTTTAGGGTCAATAGCTTTTACTATGCCCGAAAATAAAAAGAAAACAGCGAGAAAATATCTTAAATAAGAAAATACCCAACCTTGTATGCCGCCGGGTTTTTGAATTAAAAAATTAATTAATAAAGTTACTCCTAAAGCAATTGTTGCGATTAATAAAAGTAATCCGGTAAAAGTCATTTCTTTTAAATTTTTATGGTAAGAAAGTAATTTTTGATCCTTCAAAAGTAGAACAAAATTTACAGCTTCAACTAAAAGTTTAGTTAATTTATTAAAAACTTTTTTATTTGAAGCACGTAATTATTCTTAAAAAAAATTCATGGGTACTATTCTTTTCGGAAGCGCAAAAATTTCGCTCCTAACTATATTTATTGTAGCACTTGCAAATTGTACTTTAGAGGCACAAACTACAAATGTAAATTTCCCTTCTTACATTTTATCTGTAAAAGGAAACAATAATGTAGAGTTACATCATCACAATTCTAACACCGGTTATTGGAATGTAATAGGTAATACTGGTAAAGGTAATATTTGGTCTATTGCTATTGCAAATAAACAAATTTATGCGGTTGCAGGTGGTACTTTTGGCACCTTAAATAAAACTAATGGCCAATTTATAGCTATTGGAGATATTGGTACTGCAAATGGGCTAAATGGGCCAAAAGTAATTGATAATATATATGGCCTTACCTACAATGAAAACGATAATTATTTTTATGCAACCCATAGAATTTCAGGTAAAGATCTGCTGCTAAAAATAAACCCTGCTAACGGACAAGTAATTAAAAATAGTTTACAAGATGCCAATGGTAATTTAGCCGATTACAAAATGATTACTATTTCAACTTTTTACTTTGGGCAATACTACACTTCCAAAAAATTTAATGACTTAGCTTATGATAACAGTACTGGTAGTTTATACTTATCACACAATTATTACAGTACTTTATCAGAAATAATTGAACTAATAAATGTTGATAGTCAAAATTATACTAAAGGTTTTAAATTAAGCCCCATACAAAAGCTATTTGGTATTGCTTTTGACAAAGCTTCTTACATTTGTGGTACATTTTCTGATAACAGAATTTCTGAACCTTATGATGTAACTGGGCCATCTGTGGTAAACACATTTATTGCTTCTGCTGACAATACAATAGACCCATCAAAAGATAGTAGCACCTATTTTTTTGGTTTAGATTTTGAAAGATGTGTCACCAACTTAAATATTAACGCTCCTTTAACAACAGCTAATAGCGTTAAATTTGCAGCATCAACTATTACCAGCAACATTTCGGTAAACAAAAATGCAACATTTATTGCAGGTGATGTGGTTTCTTTAAATAACTCTTTTCAAGTAGCAAAGCATATTACATTTGAAGCTAAAATTGACAACCTGTGTAATTAGAGGCAATTAGCTAAACATCAATTTTAAAAAAGATACCGTCCATTAAAACGTGTTTTAGCCACTATTAAGGAAAAAAGGTTTCCAACAATTAAATTTTATTTATTATAATAAATTATATAATTTAAAAATACCCCCTGTGTATAATGGTTTTCAAATATGTGATGAAACTGAAAAACCTGAAAACTAAATATCATTTCCACTTATGGTGAATATTGGTTATGGTCAATTCTGTAAGTTAGGTTTGATAAACAAAAATCAAACTAATTTAAAAAGTAAAACCGAATGCTTAGCCCACTATTAAGGTATAGGTAAAAGTTAATTTTTTTCTCACAAATAAAATTTTAAGAAGATTTGTTGAAGATTTTTTGCAGCTAAAGAAACCTATACATTGGTAATAAGAGGGCTAAAATAAAAAAAGGGGATGTCTACAAAAGTAGCGCATCCCCAGTTCACCCCAAAACTATGATGCAAACTTAAATACAATAACTGTTATTTGCAACCATTTCGTCAGATATTTTTCTCCTTGCTGCAATTGTGTTAATATTATCGTACTTTGTAAAGCGTTTTAAGCCCATTAACATGCCCTTCAATTCGTCTCCTTCGGCAAAAGCAACTACGGTATGTTTGCCATTTAAAAAGATGCGTTCACAAGCATCAGACAAAAACGTTTTCGTAATATTAATATAAATTGCTGCATAATCTTCTCCCTTCGTTTCTACTAATTTTTGAGTACGCAGCAAGGCCGATTCAGCACTATATAAATCAATGAGCATATCCGATACAAACATCATTAGTTCTTGTTCTTTCTCAATTGCTGCCATATACTTTTGCGCCATTGCTCCGGCTACCATTAGTATGGCTTTTTTCAAGTTTTCTATCGTTTCCCATTCTTCGGAAAACGCACCACTACTTCCATTTTTACCAAAAGAAGGCACGCTCATCAATTCTTTTTGAATGGCTTTTGCTGGCGTAAACAAATCTAACTGCCCTTTCATAGCCTTTTTAAGCAACATACCCACCGATAAAAGGCGGTTAATTTCGTTGGTTCCTTCAAAAATACGATTAATACGCGCATCTCTATAAGCTCTCGCTGCCGGATATTCTTCACTAAAACCATTACCGCCATGTACTTGAAGGGTTTCGTCCACTACATAATCTAACACTTCACTACCCAATACTTTAAGCATCGCACATTCTATCGAATACTCTTCTGCCGCTTCTAATTTGGCTAAAGGAGAATCCATTCCGGTGGCTTTTAGCTCCTCAATCATATCGTTAATTAAGCCCGAGGTTCGATAAGTGGCCGCTTCGCATACCCAAATTTTTATTGCCATTTCGCCTAACTTATGTTTTATAGCACCAAAGTTGGCAATGGTTTGTTTAAACTGCTTACGTTCGTTGGCGTATTTTACCGCTACATCTAAACATTTTTTTGAACCCCCTAAAACCATTGCACATAATTTGTATCGGCCAATGTTAAGTACATTAAAAGCAATGTAGTGGCCTTTACCAATTTCGCCCAACACATTTTCTTTAGGTACTTTTACCCCTTGAAAAAACACCTGACGAGTTGAGCTGCCTTTTATACCCATTTTATCTTCTTCTGCACCCAACTCAATATTGTCAGATTTTGCATCAATAATAAAACCAGTAAACTGCTTACCTTCTACCTGAGCAAATACGATAAACAAATCGGCAAAACCCGAGTTGGTAATCCACATTTTTTGCCCTTCTATAATATAGTGTTCGCCATCGTCGCTTAAAGTGGCTTTGGTTTTGGCTGCTAAAGCATCCGATCCGCTGCCAGGTTCTGTTAAGCAATAAGCCGCTTTTAATTTTCCTGTTGCTAAGCCGGGCAAATACTTTTCCTTTTGCGCTTCGTTACCATAATATAATATGGGTAAAGTACCAATACCCGTGTGCGCTGCCACCGCAACACCCCAAGAGTTTGATTTACCAATTTCTTCACTTAAATACGAATCGGTATTAAAATCAACGCCCATACCGCCATATTTTTCTGGTAAAGATGCGCCGAGAATACCCAAGTCGCCGGCCTGTTCTAACAAGTCAACCACCAAATCGTGATCGCCTTTATCAATACGCATTACATGAGGCCTAACTTCTTTTTCAACAAAATCTTCTACCATATTGGCAAACATTTTTTGTTCTTCGTTTTGCATTTCGGGTATATATAAATGTGCTGTTGAAGAGTTTTTAATTAGAAATTCTCCGCCTTTTAAAACGGTTGATTTTTGTTCTGCTGTTGCTGTTTCCATTTTTGTTTTATTTATTTTAATTTATTTAGATGTTAAAGTGAAAAGCCAAAATCGTTTGTTCGGCTCACGGCACCGGCATTGCTTCTAATTTAACAATTCATAAACCCCGGCAATACCTTGCCCACCGCCAATGCAAGCCGTTACCATACCATACTTACCACCCGTTCGTTTCAAATCGCTTAATAACTGCACAGTCAACTTAGTACCCGTACAACCCAAAGGATGCCCAAGTGCAATTGCACCGCCGTTAATATTAACTTTGGCTGGGTCTAAATCGGGGCTGTTTTTTAAAACCGCTAACGATTGAGCTGCAAAAGCTTCGTTCAACTCAATTAAATCTAAATCATCAAATTTTAAATCTACTTGTTTTAAGGCTTTTGGCATGGCATCAACCGGGCCAATGCCCATTATGCGTGGATTTACTCCAATAGAAGCATTGGCCACCATTCGTGCAATAGGTGTAACGCCCAATTCTTTCACTTTATCTTCGCTCATTACAATCACAAAGGCTGCCCCATCGCTGGTTTGCGAACTATTGCCCGCCGTTACCGAACCACCCATTTTAAATGCCGGACGTAACCTGCCTAAAGCTTCCATACTGGTATCCGCTCTTGGCCCTTCGTCGGTATCTACGGTGTAGGTTCTTTCTTTTTTCTCACCATTATCCATATAAACCTCGTTCACTTCAATAGGTACAATTTGGTCTTTAAAATACCCTTCTTTAATAGCGTTCAACGCTTTTTTGTGCGAGTTTAAACTAAACTCATCTTGTTCTTCTCTGCCAATTTTGTATTCGGTAGCTACCTCTTCAGCCGTTAAACCCATGCCAATATAATACTCCGGATGCTCGGTGGCAATATCGTAATTAGGTACGGTTTTGTAACCCACCGTTGGTACTAAACTCATGCTTTCAACGCCACCAGCAATAATTACATCAGCAAAACCGGTGCTTACTTTGGCAATGGCTTGCGAAATGGTTTCTACGCCCGAACCACAATATCGGTTTACCGTTACGCCGCCAACGGTGTTGGGTAAAGCTTTCGATTTAATGGCAATCCACCGTGCCATTTGCAAACCTTGTTCGGCTTCAGGTATGGCGTTGCCTACTATTAAATCGTCAACCATTTTGGGGTTTAACTGGGGAACCGATGCTAACAAATGGTCAATTACATTGGCCGCCATATCAACCGGAGGCGTAAATCGTAGGCCACCTCTTTTGGCTTTACCTACTGCCGTTCGGTAGCCGGCCACTATATATGCTTGTTTCATTTTATTTGTTTTATTTTATTTTGTTTTACTAAATTCTATAATTTTTATCTATCTGTATTTTCGTTTGCCTGTAGGTACAAAGGAAGATACTGCGCCTTCAAAGCTTCGCAATGAATTGCAGCATAACGGTTGTCGGTAATCCAAAACGTTATGCTGCCTAACAATGGAACGAAGTGGAATTGTTTGGGCAGTATCTCCCGCTGCAATACGTTCTATACTTGTTGGTGTATTTAATTTTTTGAAGCGGAAGGGAAGTATTTCAATGAAATTTTGGTCCCGCTTTCCGCTCAAATAATGTTGCGCAAGCTCCACATTATAACCGCTGCAATCGGGGCTATTTTTGATGCCTCGCTGCTTAGTTGTTAAGTAAGCAATGGAACAAGTTCCATTGGAGGAAAATCGATATTCATCATTCGTTAATCGATATTCGTTATTCTTTTTTTCGGTTTTGAATATAGAATGTCGAACACCGATTTTTGAATTTCGATTTGCTTTCGCCATTGAGAAATGCGTTTGTAACGCCTGAGCTAAAAGCCTAAAAAAACCTACTGCGGTTGGATGCATAGCCCCGATTGCAGCGGTATCCTTTTTATGTAGCAAAGCGGAATAAAAAGATTTAGCGGAAAGCGGGCTGCCCCTTTTTGAGTTGCTGACCGTTTCGCTTCTAAAAATTTTATGACCGATTTGCACATACATGCTGCTTTGGCTGCTCAAATCTAATGTCTGTCTTCTTGCTTCTGGCATCTGGCTTCTAATTACGTACCGGTCGCCCTTTTTCAATTACTGATTGTATGCGCTCCAAAGTTTTTTGCTCGCCGCAAAGGCTTAAAAATGCTTCACGTTCTAAGTCTAACAAATACTTTTCTGAGACGAGGGAGTTGGCACTTAAATCGCCACCTGCCATTACGTAGGCGAGTTTTTTGGCTATTTTGGCATCGTGTTCGCTGGCGTAATTGCCTAACTCAAAACCTTTTACGCCTGAGTAAAATGCGCCTAATGCCGATTTGCCCAACACCTCAATATCGGTGCGTTGCGGGGCTTGTGTGTAGCCTTGTTCGTACAAATCGAGCGCCTTGGTTTTGGCTCGGGCAATTACTCGATTTTGGTTTATCACTATTTCATCTTTGCTGTGGTTAAGTACATCAATTTCAAACCCTTCGTGTGCCGAAGTGGCTACTTTTGCCGAAGCAATATTGCTAAATCGTTCAACCAAGTTTGGCAATTTCGGGCCATCTTTACGGTACTGGTCGGAGGCGCGCAACACCATTTCTTTAGTGCCACCACCTGCGGGAATAACGCCAACGCCAACTTCAACCAAACCAATATAGGTTTCGGCTGCGGCTATGGAAGCATCGGCATGCATCGTCATTTCGCAACCGCCACCGAGGGTTAAACCGTGCGGCGTTGCCACTACAGGAATGGAGGAATAGCGCAGGCGCATAACGGTTTGTTGGAAAACAGCGATTGCGGTATTCAGTTCGTCCCAATCTTGATTAATGGCCATCATCATTACCATAAACAGGTTAGCGCCGGCAGAAAAGTTGGGTGCATCGTTTCCGAGAACCACGCCTTTCCAGCCTTCTTCTTCGGCTTTGTTAATACCGGTTTGAATGGCACGCAACACCTCTTCGCCCAAAGTATTCATTTTGGTGTGGAACTCGATGTTCATAATGCCATCGCCCAAATCGTGAATGGTGGCGCCGTCGTTTTTATAAATTGGTTTGTTGGTTCGCAGGTTATCTAATATTATAAAGCTATCCCTACCTGGTATTTTTTTGTAGTCTTTGGTTTGTAAATCGTAGTAATATTCTACGCCTTCTTTTATGGTGTAGAAACTTTTTTTACCGGCCGCCAACATATCGTGTACCCATTGGGCTACTTCAAAATTGGCTGCTTTCATGGCTTCTACGGTTTCTTTAACGCCCAGTACATCCCAATTTTCGAAAGGGCCTAACTCCCAACCGAAGCCGCCCCGCATGGCATCGTCTAAGCGATAAAGTTCGTCAGAAATTTCTGGCACTCGGCGTGAAGCGTACTGAAAATTATAGTACGATAACTTACGCAAAAACTCGGCCGCCTTGTCGGTGCCTTCGTTAATCTTTTTTAAGCGTAGTTTTAAATCGTCAATTTTTCGAGCGTTGCCTACGGTTTCGAAACGTGGTTTTGTTTGAGCTACATACTCGAAAGTTTTGACATCTAATTGTTCTATTAAACGTTTGCCATTGGCATCTTTGCTTTTTTTGTAGAAGCCTTTTTTGGTTTTGTCGCCCAACATACCTTCTTTTTCCATACGTAAAACGTAGTCGGGAATTTTAAAAATTTCTCGCACTTCATCATCTGGACAGTTTTCGTAAACCCCTTTGGCTACTTTTATTAAGGTATCTAAACCAACTACATCGCTGGTGCGGAAAGTGGCCGATTTTGGTTTGCCAATAAATGTTCCGGTGAGGCTGTCTACTTCTTCGATGGTCATATCCATTTCTTCTAATAATTTGAAGACGGACATCATACCAAAAACGCCTACCCTGTTGGCGATAAAAGCTGGCGTGTCTTTACATAACACGGTTTGTTTGCCCAAAAATAAATCGCCATAATGCATAAAGAAATCTACTACTTCGGGGCTGGTTTGCTTTGATGGAATAATTTCTAACAAGCGCAAGTAGCGTGGCGGATTGAAAAAATGTGTGCCTACAAAGTGGGCTTTGAAATCGTCGCTTCTGCCTTCTAACATCATCTCTATTGGTATGCCCGATGTGTTGGACGAAATCATGGTGCCTGGCGTGCGGAATTTTTCTACCTTCTCGAACATTTGTTGCTTAATGTCTAAGCGTTCTATGATGGCTTCGAGTACCCAATCGCAATCTTTTATCCATTCGAGATGATCATCGAAGTTGCCGGTGGTAATTTTGTTGGCAAACGATTTGCTGTAGATGGGCGAAGGGTTGGCTTTTAAAGTTGCCTTTAGTGCATCGTTTACAATTTTGTTACGGGCTGCTTTGTTGGTTTTATGTTCTTCCGGTAAATCGAAAGGTACAATATCTAACAAGACGACTTCTAAACCAATGTTGGCAAAATGACAAGCGAGGCGCGAACCCATTACTCCTGAACCGAGTACAGCGACTTTCTTGATTTTTCGTTTGTGGGCTGGGGTTACTTTTGCTGTTGCTTTGGTGAGCGTTGCTGTTTCCATATTTATTTGTTTTGTTTTTGTTGATTTGTTTTGTATTTAAATTGCTTGTGTTATGATTGGGGTTTTATTATATAATTCATCCGATCCAATTTATTATATCTATTGGTTGATATTCTGCACCTAATTCAGAGCATAACTCCCTTGTTTGAAAGCAGTCAACCATTTCTTGAGGTATTGGCATTTCACTGTTTGGATTAGGAATCATCACTTTAAAAGGAAATTCACCTTCTCTACCATAATCTAATGGATGCTTACTTTGATAGGATAGTAATTCATCACGGGTTCCACGTTTAATTAGCAAAAGGTGACGGGTAATAATTACACAATCTACATTCTCAAATTTCGAAGGAATATCATCACCATCTTTAGCAAATGAGTTATCTGTAAAGAGGCCAGCTTGAGGGCTTGAAATTGCAGAAATGGGTTCATAAATAAAATCATCCCAAACTATGACAAGCAAACAATAAGTAGAAGGATTATCTTTTTTGAATCCTTCAAATTTTTCGTTTGCACTTATTAAAAAATCTTTCACTACATTGTCTCTGGGCAAGGTGGTTTTAGATTTGTCAACCAGTTTTATTAAGTCACTTCTTGATGGAAGTTGAGTAGGGTTATCTGCTCTTTGGTTATGTTTTTTTACTAACTCAGGAGACTTAACTTCTATTGCAATTTGAAGGTCGTTAGTTGTTACAAGAATTTCCGGATTTTTATTCGATGTTGAAGACTTAGGTTCGTAATCAAAACTTTGAAGATTATTCCAATTATAATCAACTGTATGATTAACGATAGTCAATTCTGCTAAAACCTGTAGTAGTTGATCGTAATGTTGAGTTGAATTTTTTTTCGAATTTATATTTTCGATTTTCTTTAAATAATCCAATCCTGAAGTTGGGATTTTGTTTTCAATTTGCAGAATAGCATCAACAACCGACTTAGCGAGTGGGTGTTCAATCCCTTTCCTATAAAAGTTGAAGTGATATTTAAAAAAATGCCATTTCTTAAAAATGTCAGATTCAAAAATCAATGCTATTAATTCTTCTCTTGTCATATTTTATTTGCTGCTATCTTGCTTTTCTATGCCACTTGGCTAAAATATCCTGCGCAACTCTTCTTCTCTGCTTATTTCGTAATCCAGCTATCATATTTATTTCTTAATAATTAATTAAATTGTACTAATTCAAGATCGACAAATAATTTATTTAAATGATTAAAGTCTTGATCTGTTGTCAATAATTTTAACTTTAAAACAGATGCTGTTGAAGCTATCCACAAATCATTCTTGCCCATATTTCTTGAGGTAAATTCGCTTTTATGTTTAGGATATTTTGCTTGGCTGTAAGCATCAATCTCAGCATATCTCACAATTATAGTCTGTACATTTACATCTGCTATTATAAACTTATTGAGCAACTCATTTAAACCTAACAGCCGTTTGTTTCCCCATTTATTTTGGATAGCAAGTGATTCAATTTCTCCTAAAGATACAACTGAAATAACCGATCTGTTCGAGTTTGAAAGAGGTGCATATTGGGTTCTCACTTCTTCAGCGTATTTATTCTTTTGTAAAAGATAAACCAAAATGTTTGTGTCTAATAAATAATTCATTAATCTAATTGAGCTATTAAATCTTCAATCGGTTCTTGAATATCCAGTTCATCTACTAATTTATCAAACTCCTCTTCGTCAATTCCCTTATGGGCTTGTTCTTCTATAAGTGCTTCTATCGTTACGGAGTTTCTAATTCCTTTAAAAATAGCTTTGTTTTCTTCAATATATTTTAATTGGTTTAAGTAATTGGCAATTTCGTCTAACTGTTCTTCTGATACAATTTGATTTATATCTTCAATTATTTGAACCTTTTTCTTATCAATACTTTTAGTCATTTTATAAAAATTAGTTTAATTTAAAATTTATTTAATGAAATTATCTACTTGACTCTTATCAAATTACTTACACCACCTCCCGCTCTAAAATATCTTGCGCCACTCTCCTTCTCAACCCTTCATGAACCCGAGTTAAAAAACTTTTATCGTTAAAAATTTGCATCATCATTACGGCACCTTCAATGGCGGCAATGCTTTCTTTGGCTATTTTTTGTGCGCCTTTGGGTGGGTAAACTTCCGATAATATTTGGGCGACGGAGGCGATCCAATCTTCAAAATATTTTTTAATACAATTGGCAATGGCTGGGGCAGTATTAATTACTTCTAACATAATGCTGGCCATCATACTGCCTTCATCTTCTAAATATGTTTTTTCAGAACAATCAATTAAATGATTGAGCTTTTGTTGAGTATTGAAATCTTTATTACCCAAAGCAGAAAAAGCATCGCTTTTAAATTGTTGGTGAAAACAGTCAATAGCGGCAATCATCAATTCTTCTTTTCCTTTAAAATGATGATACAAACTGCCTTTTTGTAGGCCGCTTGCTTCGGCAATATCGCTCATTGAAGTGTGGTGATAGCCTTGCTTGGTAAATACCTGTCTGGCAATTTCTATAATCTCTTTTTTAGTTACTTTTTGAAGTGGCATGTTGCTAAGGTAGCGGATATTTTGCACTTTACCAAACGGTTGGTTGGGAAAGGGTGTTTAGCTGCCTAATACTTATTGCCTTTACATTGCCGTGGCTTTCTTTTTTACATTGAAAAACAACCTACTTGCCTAAACTCTCCCCACAAATTTTACAAAACTCCGCATCATCATCGTGGCCTTCATTACCGCAATTACTGCAAGATTGAGTATTGGTTTGCACTTTATTTACGGTATTTAATTCGGAGGCAACAATACCAGTAGGCACGGCCAAAATACCGTAGCCCATAATCATAATAATAGCACTTAAAAATTTACCCAAATTGGTTTGAGGGGTAATATCGCCATAACCAACAGTTGTAATTGTAACAATAACCCAATACACACTTTCTGGTATGCTATTAAATCCATTTTCGGGGCCTTCTACCAAATACATTATAGAGCCTATAATACAAACCAGCATTAAAACTGTAAAAATGAAAATGGTAATTTTGGTTTTACTGGCTTTTAAGGCCTTTAATAAAATTTTACTTTCACTTAAATAACGGGTAAGTTTAAATATGCGAAATATACGCAACAACCGAAGCGAGCGGATAACTAACAAATAATGAGTACCAATAAAAAACAAGCTTAAGTAGGTAGGTAAAATGGATAATAAATCAACAATACCAAAAAAGCTAAAAATATAGTTTGCAGGTCGGTTTAATACCCAAATTCTTATAATATATTCAAAGGTGAATAATATGGTAAAAAACCACTCAATAAAAAATAAAAATGAACCATATTTTAGGTTTATACTTTCTACACTTTCTAACATTACCACTAAAACACTCAACAAAATAGCTATTAATAGCAATATGTCGAATACTTTACCGGCTGAAGAATCAGCTTCGTACACAATTTCGTGTAGTTTTTGCTTTAACGTTTTTTTATGTGAATTCACAGCTGCCAAAACTAACATAATGTTGCTTATATAAAAAGCGGGTTAAATATTGATTATTATTGATTATATTTGTTTAAAAGAACTAAACAGTTTTATGGCCAGGGTAGAAATTAAGATGTCATTAAAAGAAGTAATGGCAGAATTGGTAGAGAAAGGGAATGAAAATAATAAGCGGGTTTTAATGCGTCATGGCGCTAAAGAACCCTTTTATGGTGTGAAAGTTTCTGATTTGAAAAGGATACAGAAACGCGTAAAAAAAGATCACGAGCTTGCGTTAGAATTATACGAAACAGGTAATAGTGATGCCATGTATTTGGCAGGTTTAATAGCCGATGAAAACCGTATGACCAAAAAGGTGTTGCGCAAATGGGTAAAAGGAGCTTATTGGTATATGCTAAGTGAATATACCGTAGCTTGGATAACCGCCGAAAGTTGCTACGGCTTTGATTTGGGCTTAGAATGGATTGAAGATGAAGATGAAATGATTGCAGCCGCAGGTTGGAGTACTTTAGCTAATTTAGTAGCCATTAAGTTAGATAAAGAATTAGATATTAAAGCCTATGCAAAACTATTAAAGCGGGTAGAAAAACAAATTGCCAAAGCACCCAATAGAGTACGTTATACGATGAATGGTTTTGTAATTGCGATAGGTAGTTACATAGAAAGCCTTAATGAAAAAGCCAAAGCAGTTGCCAAAAAAATTGGTCAAGTAGAAGTAACTATGGGTGAAACTGCCTGCCGAGTTCCCTTAGCTACAGAATACATTGAAAAAGTAGAAAGCTTAAAAAGAGTGGGCAAAAAGAAGAAAAATGCAAGGTGCTAAATTTATTTTACCCTTAAATCATTTTTTTTATTAAGATATAAACCAATAAAAAATCGTTCCACATTGGATAACTATGAACTACACATAGCAGAACAATTTGTACTTAATACCGACAAAAATGTTTTTTTAACTGGTAAAGCAGGCACCGGTAAAACTACCTTTTTACACCACATTATAAAAAAAAGCAAAAAGCAAACAATGGTAGTTGCACCAACTGGTGTAGCAGCTATAAATGCAGGTGGAATGACTATACACTCTGTATTTCAATTGCCACTAACTGCTTTTATACCACAACAAAACGCTGGCGTAGATCCTACCTATTTTACCGATTGGACTAACCTTCGCACGCTGCACAACATGCGTAAAGAAAAAATTAATCTCATAAAAGAATTGGAGCTACTAATAATTGATGAGATTAGTATGGTACGTGCCGATTTGTTAGATGCTATTGATTTTTCATTAAAAAAATACCGCCGAAACAACTTGCCTTTTGGTGGTGTGCAGGTTTTAGCCATTGGAGATTTATTTCAATTAGCACCGGTAATAAAAGAACAAGCTTGGTTTATTTTAAAAAACTATTACCAAAGTATTTATTTTTTCAGTTCGTTGGCTTGGCAAAATGCTACTGCCTTAACTATTGAACTAAAAAAAGTATATCGGCAGAAAGATGAGCATTTTGTACAACTACTAAATAATGTAAGATGGGGAGAACATACGCCTAAAGACATTGCACGACTAAATCAAAATTACAGCCGCAAGCCAGATAAAACTTCGGTAATAACCTTAACCACGCATAACTACAAAGCCAAAAATATTAATACCAGCGAGATAAATAAGTTAAGCACCCCTACCAAAACTTTTAAAGCAAATGTTAACGGTAAATTTAACGAAAGTGCCTACCCAATTGATGCTGAACTAACTTATAAAGTTGGGGCGCAGGTAATGTTTATTAGAAATGATGCAGAAGGAGCTTATTATAATGGAAAAACGGGTGTTATTACCGATATTAAAAAAGAAGTAATTACCGTAAAAGACGACCAAGACAATGAATTGAAAGTTGGGCCAATAGAATGGTTAAACAGCAGATATTCGGTAGATAAAGAAACCCAAAAAATAAAAAAAGAAGACATTGGAAGTTTTAGGCAAGTGCCATTAAAGTTAGCTTGGGCGGTTACGGTGCATAAAAGTCAGGGGTTAACTTTTGATAAAGTTATTGTTGATTTAGAAGATACTTTTGCGCCAGGGCAGTTATATGTAGCCTTAAGTCGTTGCCGAACTTTAGAAGGTTTACAACTATCTTCTGAAATTAGCGCACACAATGTTATTGTTGATGCAACTATTGTTGATTTTCATAAAAATGATGAATTGCCTGCCAATATTGAAGCAATGTTAACCGCTGCTAAGTTAGGGTATGAAAACAAGTTGCTACAAAAAGCTTTTAGTTTAAAAAAGATAGTTGACGCGCATCAGCAATGGAGTTATTCTTTTAAAAAGTTAGCTAATAATCAAGTTAAAGCAGAAGGTTTAACACTGCTAAAAAGTATTGAAGTAGCTTTACGTGGCTTAGATGCGGTTGTGGTTAAGTTTGATAAGCAATTAGATCAATATTTTAGATTAGATAATAACGAAAGCCAAACCAAAGCAATAACAGTACGCTGCCAAAAAGCAACTACTTATTTTATGCAGCAAGTACACGTGCTTTTTGTAGAACCTTTAGAGGCGCACTATCAAACTATAAAAAAGCTAAAGGGCATTACCAAATATAAAAATGCTGTAATTGATATTACGGCCAAGTGTTGGCAATACCTTAATTTGTTACAAGCTTTTCAATATAGAAATGAAAAAATTTATATTGATGAAAAGAAGTATCAACGATCTGAAACGGTACCAACTTCGCCTAAAAGTACAAAGGGAGAAACTTACACCATTACTTTAGAAATGTTGAACAAAGGATTAAGCATTACCGAAATTGCAGAACAACGAGGCTTAGTTAGCGGCACTATTGAAGGCCATATTTCTAAACTAATAAAAGAAGGTAAGTTCGACATTTTTAAAGTATTAAAACCTGCTATAGTAGAAAAGATAATTGCGTTTAAAAAGGCTAACGAAGGTATGGGTGCTACCGAAACCATTGAAAGAATTGGCTTTGAGGTAAGTTACAATCAATTGCGTTGGGTGTATAATTATATGATAAGCTTGGCTTTACTAATATTTTTTTTAATTTTATAATGTGTCTGTTTTTAGGTAGATGCGTTATTTTATGAAACAATGCAACACAATGGAACTATTTGCGTAAAATCTTTTTTATAATTAAAAAGATGCTGAACCTTTAAAAAACTTTCCACAGGCGGGCGAAGTTCTTAAAAATAACCTTGATTGTAATGGAAAGCCCACAGCTGCAGCTTGGCCTTTTTTTTTGAAGCGCAGCAGGCGAGGACTTGGAATGGAAAGCAAGTCGGTAGTTTATGTGTGTTATAATGTTTCGTTTCAAAAAAAAAAATTATATTGGTTGATATTATAATTTCTTGATAAGGTGTTATATTTTATTTTATACGAAAAAAAGAACTCTAACAATTGGTTAATTTAGTGTTAGTTGCGAATATTATAAATTAAACCAAAGTGTTGACATTACATCTTATGTTTGCAATATTTGCAACTTATCGTAAAAGCTTATGAGTGAGGTATTAGTAAACAGGATTGCACAAAGTGGATTAATAACCATTAATCCCGAAAGTTTTTTGCCATCGGCAGGTAGTTACGCTATTTTTGATGTGAAGGATTTTTTGTTTAAAGAATTGATATTAAAAGAAAAAGAATATAGAGCGGCTTTAAAAGCACATAATTGGCAGCAATATGAAAATAAAGCAGTTGGCATAACTTGCAGTAATGATGCCTTGGTGCCGCAATGGGCCTACATGTTGGCGGCTACTTATTTATCTGGTATTGCTACGGATATAATTTATGCTAATAAACCAGCGTTAATTGAATTGTTGGCCAGCCGAAAAGTGGAACAATTGTTGGATAAAGAATATGTAGATACCCGATTGGTAATTAAAGGTTGTGGCGATAAGGTGCCGCAGCAGGTTTATATTGGCTTAGTAACCAAATTACAACAAGTTGCTAAAAGTATAATGTATGGAGAGCCTTGTTCTACCGTGCCACTTTACAAAAGAAAAAAATAATTAATGTATAATAAAATTGAGAAGTATATTTACCCTGTGGTTGTGTTGGTGCTTTCGGTAGCGGTATTTGGTTTGCTGTTAGCTAACAATGGTGGCCGATTGCCAGCTTTGAGTGCGGTGCAGCCTCCTGCGGTTTCACCTCACAATATTGAGTTTAATGTGTACCCGCTAACTTTACCAAAATCAATGACTTTTGCTGGCGAAGAGGTGCCTTTGAGTGATTTTGAGGTAAGAGAGCGCATTGATAGAGAGTTGATGGTAAACACCTATTGGCATTCTAATACTATACGATTGATAAAGTTATCGCATCGTTTTTTTCCGGTAATAGAAAAGATATTGGCCGAAAATGGCATTCCTGATGATTTTAAATATATTGCCCTGGCCGAAAGTGGTTTGGAAAATGCAACTTCATCGGCAGGCGCAAAAGGGTATTGGCAGTTTTTAAAAGCTACCGCTCAAAGTTTTGGTTTAGAGGTAAATGCTGAAATAGATGAACGATATCATATTGAAAAAGCGACGGTAGCAGCGTGTAAGTATATTAAGAAATCAAAATCAAAATTTGGAAGCTATACCATGGCTGCTGCCAGTTATAATATGGGCGTTAATGGTTTGCAAAAACAGGTAAATCGTCAGCATAACATACATTATTACGATTTGCTGTTGAACACCGAAACCAGCCGTTACATACCAAGGGTATTGGCCTTAAAAGAAATTGTTCAAAACCCAGAGTTGTATGGCTTTAAGATTGCTGATAGTGAAAAATATCCACCGGTACCTTATAGCACGGTTTCGGTAAATTACTCCATTAGCGATTTAGCAGCTTTTGCCTTTAAAAATGAAATGAACTACAAACTATTGAAATTTTACAACCCTTGGTTGCGCGATAACAAATTGACTAATAAAAGTAAAAATACCTATAAAATTAAGGTGCCGAAGTAAGGTAGTTTTTTTATAGAGATGTTATTCTCTTAGTAATTTATGTTTATTTGCAACTGTTTCTGTTATAATCGTCAGCTTTAATACCAGTTAAGTTGAATTTTTTCTTAGTGATTTTCTGGTTAACTGTTTAATATTTAAAGTCTGTCAAAGTGCTTTAATCGCTAAAGCATTTCTGTATCTATGTTGCCCCACCTCACTAAACCAAATATCAAAAATATAATCGGCTATATTGTTTTTTCTCCACTCCTCGTATATCAAAAATTAATTTATCATAATTAATAAATTTATTTTCTTATCATTTCTTGTAATTCTTTATCCAGGTTTTTATTATCTCAATTAGCTCAGAAAAAGGAATTTCCCAAATGTTATCTGGATTCATATTGTCTTTTCTTAACTCAGTTTCATAATCGTAGTAAAATTCGTTATAAGTTTCCCAAATGATTTGATAGTTGTCAATTTTTTTATCTGCTTTTAGTCCTTTTATCCAATCACGCATTGCTTTTACAACATTAATTGGCTTTGATTCGTGAGCTTTTATATCTTGTCCAGATATATCGGATAAAACTTCTTTGTATCTGTACGGCTTTTCCTCCAAAACCAGGTATCGTTTATCTTTTCTTGAACTAAAAGTTTTACAACCTACATCTATGCCCAATTCAAAAGGCATATTAAAACGTGGGAGATCTGTTTGGGATTTCGGTTCAATTCTGCTCAAATCGTGAATGGAGTATTTTGAATCATAAATTAATTTTTTTATTTCTTCTACTCTAACATTATCACTATCTGTCGTTTGAGAAATTTTTGGATTTAAGCCACAATAAATAGCGGTGAACAATAGCGGTCTTAATAATGGAAAATAATCTTGATCAAAAGGGCAATTAATAAAAACGTTATTGGAATAAGCCATCTTCTTATCCTCCTACTTTTCCATCCTTACGGTGTACAATTACAGCAGATGCTTTGCCATTCTCCACCATGTTCTGCGCTTCAAGAATGGCCTCTTCTTTTGTTGGAATTACTCTGGTAGATGCTTTTTTGTTGCCTTCTTTTTTAACAACCCAACCATTTATCCTTGAAATAACGTGCACACGATTAGATCTTGATTTTGCGGCTTTCGCCATTCTCATCTTAAGTTTTGCGCCACTTGCTGTCATCTTAAATTAATTTATTACTATTTTGAGCACTTTAATGCTATCGTTGGTTTAAGCATCAATTTGCAAACTAATCACTTCAAAGATACAACCTTTTTGTGGTATAGGGTGTTTAAATGGAACAAAAAGATATAGGATTTAGCCCTTGGTTGCGCAATAACAAATTGACTAATAAAAATAAAAAAACCTATAAAATTAAGGTGCCGAAGTAAGGTAGTTTTTAAACCTAATTAAAAATGACTTTGTTTCCTTCAGCTAATTTTACCTTGTAATTTGTAAGAAAATGAAATGCTGCTGCTTGCATACCTGTTGAAACTGCTGGCCTTATGGGTTTGTATTTCCAAGAGATAATTGCTATGACTTGATAATTTGAAAAATCGGTGCTACCCTAAAGTTAGTGGAAAATAATAATTTTTTTTATATAAGTTAAGCACTCTGTGAAAAAATAATACTGCACTTATAAAGCCTAAAAAAGCAAAACGCCTTACTCCAACTTCTCCTTCAAATAACCGCCCGTATAACTTTTCTTTACCTTCACCAAATCTTCGGGCTTACCTTGAAAAACTAAATGCCCGCCAGCTTCACCGCCTTCTGGGCCAAGATCAATTATGTAGTCGGCACATTTAATAATGTCTAAATTATGCTCAATAATGATGATGGAATGTCCGTTTTCTACCAAAGCATTAAAAGCGGTCATTAATATAGTAACATCTTCAAAGTGAAGGCCCGTGCTTGGTTCATCAAAAATAAATAAAATGTGTTTGGTTGCTGATTCTTTACCTAAGTAAGAAGCCAGTTTTACCCGTTGCGCTTCACCACCACTTAAAGTGCTACTGCTTTGGCCTAACTTTACATAACCCAAACCTACATCTTGCAAAGGCTTTATACGTTTAAAAACTTCAGGTACTTTTTCAAAAAACTGAAGGGCTTCATCTACACTCATATCTAATACTTCAAAAATATTTTTCCCGCCATGCTTCACCTCCAACACTTCATTTTTGAAACGTTTGCCATTACATTCATCACAAAGCAAACGCACATCTGCCAAAAACTGCATTTCAATTGTTACAAAACCGTCTCCTTTGCAAGTTTCGCATCGGCCACCTTCTACATTAAAAGAAAAATGCTTGGGTTTATAGCCTCGTACTTTAGCTACTTTTTGTTTAGTATATAAATTACGAATTACATCGTAAGCTTTAATATAGGTAACCGGGTTAGAGCGAGAAGATCTACCCAAAGGGTTTTGATCTATCATTTCAACTTGCTCAATACTTTTTAAGTCGCCTGTTAGTTGTTCATAGTCGCCAGGCTTTTCACCATATTGGTTAATGTGGCGGTTTAATGCCGGATGCAAAATATCTTTTACTAAAGTGGTTTTGCCCGAACCGCTAACGCCAGTTACTACCACAATTTGGTTAAGCGGAATTTTAACATCAATACTTTTAAGGTTGTGTTGGCTGGCACCAATTAAATCAATATGGTTAATTGTTTTTCTACGATGCTTTGGTAAAGGCACTGCTTTTGCGCCACTTAAATATTTGCCTGTTAAACTGCCATTGTTTGGTGGTATGTTTTTAGCAGGGCCATTAAAGGTAACTTCGCCACCATAAATGCCTGCCTTTGGCCCCATGTCAATTAAATGGTCCGCTTCTCGTATTATTTCTTCATCGTGTTCTACCACAATAACCGTATTGCCGAGGTCACGTAGTTTCTTTAATACTTTAATTAAACGCTCGGTATCGCGCGAGTGTAAACCAATACTCGGCTCATCTAAAATATACATAGAGCTGGTAAGGTTACTGCCAATGCTTCGAGTTAAATTAATGCGCTGCGTTTCGCCACCAGAAAGCGTGCTGCTCAAACGATTTAAAGTAAGGTAGCCTAAGCCCACTTCTTGCATCACTCTAATTCTACTATTAATTTCTAATAAAATACGTTTTGCAATTTGTTGTTCTAACTTATTTAGTTTTAACTTGTTGAAAAAATTGGCCACCTTATCAATGGAAATGTTCACCAATTCGTTTATACTGGTTTTGTTTATTTTTACGTATTGGGTATCTTTTCGCAAGCGAGACCCTAAGCAATCGCTACAAATTGTTCTGCCACGGTAACGGCTTAGCATTACTCGGTATTGAATTTTGTAGCTCTGCGATTGCAGCTCTTTAAAAAAGTCGTTTAAGCCATCAAACCATTCATTGCCAGTCCAAATTAGTTGTCGTTCTGCATCAGTCAAATCTTTAAAAGGCCGATGTACAGGAAAGTCGAATTGCATGGCCGTTTTAATTAAGCGTTGTTGATAAGCTTTCATTTTATCACCCCGCCAACAAACAACCGCACCTTCATAAATAGATAAATTTTTATTGGGGATTACCAACTCTTCATCAATACCTATAATGGTGCCAAAACCTTCGCATCTATCGCAAGCTCCATACGGATTATTAAAACTGAAAAACAAGGGTGAAGGTTGCTCAAAAGCCGTTCCATCTAACTCAAAACGATTATTAAAATACTGTTTTTCTCCATCAATAATTTCAATAAAACACTCACCACCACTTTCATAAAAAGCAATTTGAACCGAATCACCAGCACGGCTTCTATTGGCTTCGTTATCGGCAGCAGCAATTCTGTCTACTACAATCTGTAATTCTTTAGGTAGTTTTTTTGAGGAATGTTCTTTCTCGTTGATTTCTTTTATGCGTAACACTTTACCATTTACCTTTAACCTAGCAAAGCCTTTTTGATTGAGCAATTGAGCAATTTCATATAAAGAACGATCTGGATAATCTGTCCTCTTTACTGGCGAAAGAATCATTAGCTTAGTTTCGGCTGCTTGCTTAAAAATGAAATCTAATACATCACTTACTTCATGTTTTTTTACCTCCTTACCCGATTTTGGAGAATAGGTTTTTCCTACCCGTGCGTACAAAAGGCGCAAGTAATCATAAATTTCGGTTAATGAGCCAACGGTAGAACGGCTGCTACGAGTAATTACTTTTTGTTCGATGGCGATGGCTGGGCAAATGCCTTTTATATAATCAACATCGGGCTTGTTCATACGGTTTAAAAACTGACGAGCATACGATGAAAGACTTTCCACGTAACGACGCTGCCCCTCGGCATATAAAGTATCGATAGTTAAGCTACTTTTGCCAGAACCACTTACCCCAGTAATTACTACCAGTTTATTTTTGGGTATTTCAACATCTACATTTTTAAGGTTATGTACCCGAGCGCCTTTTATAAAAATAGTATCTTGATTTTGTTTTGCTTTCGCTTTTTTTGCCATTGGCTCAAAATTAAATAATAGTTTTAATTTAAGTGTGTTTTTAAGGAATGATGAGAAAAATATGTAAAATACCTTAGATTTGTGTGGCTAAAACGATTAATATGATTGAATCGCTAAAATTTATTTATCGGGCTTATAAATATCGTTACCAGCTCGATCCACAAGAAATAAAATACTTAATAAACAATACTAAGAAAGATGATATAGTTGTGGATATCGGCTGTCATAAAGGTGGGTATTTATATTGGATGCAAAAAAGAGTAGGAAAAAATGGGAAGGTATATGCATTTGAGCCACAAGAAAAACTATTCAATTATCTAAACAAAACACCTCAATTGCTTAATAATGAAAGTATAATTATTGAGAATATGGGAGTATCATCTCAAGTTGGGGAAAGTAATTTTTATGTTCCTAAAACTGGCAAAGGCGATTCTCCAGGAGCCAGAATAGATTTTTTAAATGATGAGATTTACGATAAACACAGTATAAAAACGACCACTTTAGACCATTATTTCTTTGATACCAAAATTTTTCCTGACTTGATAAAAATAGATGTTGAAGGGCACGAAAAACAAGTGTTGTTAGGCGGACTCAATCTATTAAAAACACATAAGCCCAAAATATTAATGGAATGTGAAAATCGTCATATAAAAGATGGTAATGTTTTTGATGTATTCGAAGTTTTGTTAAACTTGGGTTATAAAGGATATTTTTTTATCAATAATCAATTTAAACCAATTGCCGAATTTAAAGCATCAATTTACCAAAAAAGCACGGAGGGAGAATTTTGGAAAGCTAAACATTATGTAAATAATTTTATATTTGAAGGCTGATAGACGATAAAAAGCCTACTGGTAAACATCTCTGCGGTGTGAAATTGCAGTAATAAATATTGTTTGTGTTTTGTGGTTTATGGTGTAAATAACCCTATAATTACCAATGCGAATACGATACGCTCCTATGTTAGTTAGTTTAGTTACTTGTGCTTCATTTGGTTTAGTTGCAAGTGCTACAATAGTATTAAAAATTCTACCATATATCTCCGTAGGTAGTTTCTTAAATTGCTTAAATGCTAACTTATCAAAAAGGACTTTATACATCTTCTGTAATAGGTGATAAGGTTTGTTCTGATACTCCTTGTGAAATAATAAAATCTTTTACTGCTGATAATGAAATAGCATTTTCAATGTTGGCATTTTCAACGCTTGCTAGATCTTCTAATTCTTCTAAAATAGCAAGTACCTCTTTTTGATGCTTTATAGATAAATCTAATATAAGATGTGTCTTATTTCCTTTTTGATCTGTGATATATGATATTCCGGACATAACAAGTTTTGAATAAATAATTTAATGCAAAGATAATACAGAAAAATTAGTAATAATACAAGTAGTTTTATTCTCCATAATGAGGATCTGAAAAAAATAAAAATTATATGTGTGGAGCTTTGTTTGTATCTACCGGTAATCAATCAACTCAATAATTTTTTTCATTTTAACTGAAAGGTAAAACCTACACTTAACTGAAAAATAAACCCATCATCCAATGCATAAAAGCCGCTTACTTCACCTAAAATCAAAATTTTTGGCTTTATACGTTTTTGAAAACCAGCATTACCACCAATAAATACATTTTGGCTGCTAAAATAGGCGACTTTATTACCGATGCCAAACTCCAATTCATTAATAATTTTAGGAGTTCCATACCAAGCCAAACTTTCATTTGGATGAGCCGAAAAATACAAAGCTAATGTTTGGTAACTTGTAATATATCAATAAAAATCATACCTAAATTCAACACCACCACCAACTGCGTTGGCAGTTTTGGAGGTTTGGTTGTCTTCAAATTGGTATTTACCATCAAAGCCAATGCTGGCCGCAGAAGATAATTTTATACCTAAATCAAAATTAGGAGCAATGCCTCTTCTACCATAAATTTCTAATTGAGGAATTGCTGCTGGACTTCCTTCAAAAACAAAACCTTGTCCGGCAATTGCCGCTCCCAAAACGGTGTCGCCTTTTGGCAATGTTCTGGCTGTTTGCAGGCTGCTCATTTGGAAACAGCCTGTTAAAAAAAATTACAGGTAATAATAAAATAAACAGTTGCTTTTTCGTGGTTTGATGAAACCATTAATTTTGCTTCTTTAAAAGCTAAGTAATTCGGAGAAAATAAATCTTCAATTATGTCAAAATCATTTTTTGATAGACGAGGCGAAAAACGCAGATTTAGTGGGGCTAAGGCGAGGCTTTTCAACAAATTATATCGGAAAATGGTAAAGACAGTATGTAGATTTATTTTTGTAGCATTACTAAAAAAACATCAACTTATTTTAACCAAACAAAGCACTCCCTACTCTAACCATTGTACTACCTTCTTCTAATGCAATTTCATAATCACTACTCATACCCATCGAAATTTCTTTAAATGATGAATTACCATTAAAATAACTTTGCTTTAATTGATCAAACACTTGTTTCAATTTTTTAAATTCAGATCGGATTTGAACCTTATCAGTTGTAAAAGTGGCCATACCCATTACTCCGCAAATTTCAGTATTAGGATGTGAATTTTCTACTAACAATTTTACCAAATCGTCTGTTTTATTGGGGTCAAAACCATATTTAGCTTCTTCTTTCGCAATATGGAATTGTAATAAGATTTTAGTTTTAATATTGAGCTTTTGTGCCTCTTTTTGCACCGTATTTAGTAATCTTGCGCTATCAATACTATGTATTAAAGCTAAATGAGGCAATACTTGTTTTACTTTATTACGCTGCAAGTGGCCAATAAAATGCCATTTTATAGCTTTGGGTAAAGCTGCTGCTTTTTCAACCACCTCTGCTACTCTGTTTTCACCAAATACAATTTGACCTTGGTTATAGAGTTCTAATACTTGAGCTTGAGTGCGCATTTTACTTACTGCTACCAATTGACAGTTGTGTACTTGGCAAGCTTCAATTATTTTTGTGTAGTTATTTATATTAACCATTAACAATTTTAGTTTTATATGATGAATTTTGTATTATTAAAAAATAAGTAATTACGATTATAATAAAAAAATATGCTTTTCAACAGAATCAACTTTTCACATTATGCAAAGTTGCTACTTATTTTTGTGGCAATTGCTTTATTTTCAAACTGCGAAAATAAAAAGGAAACTGCTATTACCGCACCTATTGCTAAAGATAAAATGAAAATAATTTTAATAGATTTGTATTTAGCGGAAGCGGCTGCTGAAATGTATAGAATTACTAAAGACAGCACTTTGCTGCCGCACAAATCGTACTATTTTGAAGATATTTTTAAAAAACACCATCTTACCCAATTACAATATGAAAAGGCTTACGAATATTATACGGCACGGCCCGAATTACTTTGGGAAATATATGATGAAATGCATACAGATTTGAATGCAATAGAAGGTTTTGAGAATAAAAAGCCCAAGCTAAAATAGCTTGGGCTTTATTATCATTACTATGTTTAAAATAAACTATTTTTTGTAAGGTGTATAGGTAGCACTTACCGTAACTTCTATTTCTTCAGCTATGTTTTTAATTACCAATTTTGGTATTTTTATTTTATGATCAACGCATTGCACATTAAAAACCGCATTGCTCGATATTGTTCCATCTTCGGCAATCGCTATAGTGCCTTTGTCGGTACGTTCTTGTTCTACACCATGCAAATCAAGTACGCCTTTTACGGTTACTTCGTAAATACCTGGAGTATCCCATTTAATGTCGCCCATAAAATTACCATTGTATTTTGCAGTTGGGTATTTGTCACTTTCTATATAGTTTTCATTAAAATGCTCCTCCATTAAATCTTTTTCAAAATCTAACGATTGAATAGGCACTTCGAAGTATAAACTATTTTCTTCTGTATTAATTGCAGAAACTGCCTTTTTACTTACTGCTTCTATGTTTTCTAATGGTGCTTCAGAAAAAATTTTAACGTTTACTGTTTTACACAATTGTATGTTTTGGGCATTTACTAAAGCTATTGAAAATAAGCTTAAAATCGCAAAAAGTGTTGCTTTCATATATATTAATTAATTTAATTATCAAGAAATCCGGCTTTTAGCCAACAGTCAATTAAGCCAAGCTGTGTAACTGTAAGTTCTTTTGGGCCTTCGGTTGCATAAGTTGGGGGCATATTTTTGTTTATTAAAACGCGGTCTCTTAAACCGCTTTCTAGGTATGGTTTTAATAAATCGTAAGAAGTTAAGGCCACAGTAAAAGCACCATTTCCATGGCAATTACTATTATAAGAACAGCTTGTTTCAATAATTGGTAACACATCTGTTTTAAAACTAACTTCATCAATGGTATCACAATCTAAAACAGTTGGTTCTGTTGTTTTGTCGTTAGTGCAGGCATATAATGTGCCTGCTAAAAATAAAATTATTATTAATCGCATTTGTATATTAATCTGATCTGGTTTTAAAATTTTAGTTTAATTAAGTCAAAGATATAAAATCAACTTAATAAAAATTGTCTTGAAAACTGCAAAATGAATTGTTATTGGACAAGCAGTAGTTTTTTAATTGTTACATTTTGTTCATCATAAATTTTTATAAAATAAGTGCTGTTAGGTAACTCTGCTAAGTTTAATTTAAATTTATTTTGTTGGTTGACCAACTGTTCGTTGAATAAAATTTTCCCTGACACATCAAAAATAGTGTAGTTTATAGTTTTATTGTTTTCTTTAAAATTGGTTGATACCCAAAAAATTCCTGTTGTGCTTGGGTTAGGACTTACCGTAAGCATATTATTTGCAACCGCTACTTCATTTAAACCAACCATAAAATCATTTATAATTATTGTTTTGTATTTATTAATTGAACATTTGCCATTTAGTACGTTTAAGCTTACCACATAAGTTCCTTCATTTTGATAGGTATGCGATGGGTTTTTGCTTGTAGAGGTGTTTTCATCACCAAAATTCCAAAAATAATTAGTTGCATTGGTTGACGAGTTATTGAAATTAACCATACCACCATAACCAATTGTAGTTTCAAAATCAGCTGTAAGCTCTGCATCAATGCCTATATTAACGGAGTCGGTAGCTGTACAATAACCATCAGTAACGGTTAAACTATAATTACCAGGGAAAGCCGTAATTTTTGATTTGGTAGCACCATTTATCCAATTGTAAGATAGGTTTTCAGAAGCTGCGTTTATTATTGGTTCAATTTGAAAAGCTTCGTCACAAGCCAAACTTAAATTTTCTGGCATTTTTATAGTTAATGTATTCACAACAATGTTTTTTCTTACTAAAAAATTATTATCCGAAGCATCAGTAATGCGCAATGTGTAAGTATCATTATTTTGAGGCATTAATTCAAATTGCTTTTGAGTAGAAAGTGCAGTACCGCCTGATGATTGCCAAAGATAAGTGTAGGGTTGGGTTCCTAAACTTCCCATAGCTTCTAAAACAAGGGTATCACCATTACAAAGCGTATCCACATTTGCTACAATGCTACCCGTTAGTGCCGCCTCAAAAGAAACTGTTGCACCAATATGCCAATTTTGCACGTAGAAAGCTTCGCAAAATTTACTATCTCCTACTACTCCGTCGTTGTTTACATCTATACCTAAAACACCATTTGAGGATAAAGGGAAAAGGCCTTCAATACTTTGGTTTCCAAATTGGGTACTAATGTTAAAAAAACTATTGGGGTAAAATTTACTATGTTGTGCTAAGGTGTTGTTGTTGTTATTTGCACAGGTATTATTGTAAGTGCATAGTAAATAAAACTCATCTAAAGTTTTATCACCTCCATAAAAATCTATTACTACTGCAAAGGGCAAGTTAAATGAAACTTCTTCTGTAACTGGTATAACCATTACATCATTAAATAAATACGATGGATCGTTATTTGGAGCAGTTAAAGAAGTATCGGTAGTAATTATGTTTTCCCATATTGGCGTTTCGGTTAAAATAGGTATACCCGTATTTATGTCAACGTTTACTACCCGTGTTCTAATATAATTGGTCATTCCGCTTCGGTTTATATGAGCGTAGGTAAAAAATAAACTGTCTAATTTAATTGGTGCAATACTAGTAAATGTAAAAGTTGTGGAATCTTCATTAAAAGAATCATTCAACCACAAAAAATTTACAATTGCGTTTTTAAATTTGAGGTTAATAGAGTCTTGAATTTGATCCTCATTGCGTATATAAACATATTCTTGTGGTAAAAAATCACTATGTACACGCCAATAAACCCCTGTTGTAGCACTTGTATTTATTGAATCGGGTTTTGGATAAAAAATATCCATACTTTGCTTTGCATTTATTTTTTTATTTTGCTTAGAATTGCTTTTTTGCTTCAACCAATTATTTTGACTGTCAATTATAGTAGGTTGGCTAAATTTGAAATTTTGAGCCGAGCCAACAATAGCTAAAAACAAATAAAATAAAACCAATATAAAGTGTTTGTATAACATAAAATATCTTTAAAAACAAATATAGTGTGTTTTGTTAGATTAACTTGCGTTTGTTTATCGTATAATGTGTTATATTAGCATTGCGATTTACATAAAAAGTGCCTTACTTTATACCAAACAGTAATATAAATAGTTTAGCATTTATGGCAACAAAAGCTTTAAAGGGAAAAGTTAAGTTTAAAGGTACCAACAATGATTTTTTTAACACACTTAAAAAACGTGTTAATTTGTATTTTGATGAAGCGCAGATTTCAAAACACGCCAATTTTACGATGGTTTTGAAAACAATAGTTTTATTAGTGGCTTATATTGGCAGTTTTGTTTTATTAATCACCTTTAAGCCTGTTTTTTGGTGGGCGCTCTTAATATGGGTGTTTATGGGTTTAGCCAAAGCTGGTATTGGTATGTGTATTATGCACGATGCTAATCACGGAGCCTATTCTGCAAATAAAATAATAAATCAATTTTTAGGATGGAGTCTTCACTTGGCAGGCGGTGCGGTACATAATTGGAAACTGCAACATAATATTTTACATCATACCTACACTAACATTAGCGATATGGATGATGATATTGATGCAAAAGTAGTGTTGCGGCTAAGTCCCCATTCGTTATTTAAAAAATTTCACACCTTGCAGTATGTTTATGCTTTGTTTGTGTATGGTTTAACTACCTTATATTGGGTTTTAGGTAAAGATTTTATTCAAATGTACAAATACACTAAAAATGGGGTAAATCCAAAAAACAAATCACAAAACCGCATATTGCTTGTTAAAATTGCTGTGATTAAATTGGCTTACTTGGGGATAATTATAGGCCTTCCTATTGCTGTTGGCATGGCCATTTGGCAAGTAATTTTAGGTTTTTTACTAATGCACTTTACAGCAGGTATTGTACTAACAGTAGTTTTTCAATTAGCACATAGTGTAGAAGGTACAAGCCATCCATTACCAACAACCGATGGGTTTATTGAAAATAATTGGGCCATTCACCAAATGAATACTACTGTAAATTTTGCACACAACAATAAGCTTTTAAGTTGGTATGTTGGTGGTTTAAATTTTCAGATAGAACATCATTTATTTCCTAAAATATGCCACGTACATTACCCGCAAATATCCAAAATTGTAAAGCGAACAGCAAAAGAATTTAATATTCCTTATTTAGAAAACAAAACCTTTTTTAAAGCAGTTGTTTCGCATTTTAAGTTGTTAAGAAAATTTGGACAGGTTGATTTGCACGATGCGATAGCGTAGAATTGTATTTTAGTTTGTTTTTGTGTAGGCTTCTGCTCTGTTTTATGAAGTTCAGTTATTTTATAAGCTTCACTTGCGTCAATATCGAAATTTAGCAGTAATTTCTTCTGTAGATAAACCTATTTGGTAGCATACCACTATACCTTTAGCAAGGCCTTATATGGGTCCTCTCTTTTCGCCTTTTTCAATTCCTCTTTGGTACAAGGCGTCTTTTTCAACATCGTAAATTATTGGCATTATTTATTACTACGTTGCTCAATAATTTGCAACACTTTACTAATATCAATGTCAAATTTGTCAGCAATTTCTTCTGCTGACAAACCTATTTCATAACATACCACTATCCCTTTTTCAATTCCTCTCTTCTCGCCTTTTTCAATTCCTCTCTTTTCGCCTTTTTCAATTCCTCTTTGGTACAAGGTGTCTTTTTCAACATCATAAATTATTGGCATAGCATCTAAAATTTCTTTTGTAATTGATCCAAAGTTACGCAATCTGGACAATAATAGCAACTGCGTTACATAACGTCTTAAATCTTTTTCAGTATTTACTATTTGCTTTAACTTTTTAACAATTAAGCGCAATACAACTTCAATCTCATTTTCTGGGAAATTAGATAGCAATGCTAAAATAACGACTTCCGGTATTTGATTACTAAGTAGTTCTTCAGTAGATAGTTCAAACAGATTAATAACATTGTAGCCCGTAAATATTTCGTTGGGTTTTAATTGAGTTTGGGCGGTAAATGCCTTTCTACTTAAATTAATAACCAAGGGCTTTATTGGTAATTTATATGTTTTGTAAATTTTACTATGATACTCCTGCATACGCTCCAACATAATTGGATCGTTAGCGGATTGAAATTCTAAGTGTAAAATTTGCTTTACATCATTAGCTTGTTTTATCTCATACAAAAAATCAACTTCTCGTTCGCTTGTTTGTGGAAACTTAACGGGCAAAGCCTTGTAAGAAACAATTTCAATACCCATCACTTTTTCGATAAGTGGAATAAACAAATGTTTTGCATTCTCTCTAAAAATGCGGTCATAAATATTCCCAAAGGGTTTCCCTTCTTTTTTGTTAGGCATTGAAAATGTTTAAGCTTTCTAAAACGCTCTATTCACTCCAAGCAGCCATCTAAACTTAATAAAACTTTCATCAAATGGACGGTGGTTAACTATCAACGGCACATCAAACCTAATTGTAAGTGGTTTTACTTTTTCTAACAACCACCATTTTTTAATAGTTACTGCGGCACCAACGCCTGTATCAAACCGAATGTCAGTAAAGTCTTTGTCGCCATTTGCCAAAGTGTATTGTAAGCTTCCTATATCAAAAAACCAATAAGCATCTAAACTAAAAGGTTTTAACCATTTGCTTTTTGGTATAAAAGGGCTTATGTATTTGTCAAATTCTACCTCGGCATTTAAAGCCCAACCGGCGTTGCCTTTGTAAGCAAAAGCCTGTTCTCCATTTCCTTCAACATCTTCATCGGCTACCAAATAACCGCTATAGCCTCTTAAATTTAAACCGCCACCATGATGAAAATGATTAGTTAAAGGACCAAAACCACCTGCATCCATTCTTCTAAAAGCCAAGGAACGAGTGTACTTATTATCCATCAAAGATTCGTTATTAGCCCCTGCTAAAAATAAAGCAGACTCTGCCGGAGCATTACCGCTACCCGCTTGAATATATACCCGTGTGCGAGCATCAATTTTGGATCGTCGTAACTTGTTCACCACATTTAAATAAGCATATTGATATTGCGAATCGCTAAATAAACTAGATGCTCTTAAACCGGCATTAATATTTCCATTGCCTGTGAAATATGAATTACTAATTCTGTATCGGTAGTTATAGGTAAAATCTACCACATTATTACGCTTACCAGCAGTCCATTCTGTTGGGTTTAACAAATAGTTTAAGTCGGCTTCCTCTTTTCTTATCATAGTTTTAAACTGAAGGCTTACATTATGCTTTTTTGCCAGCACCGTACTTATGCCAATGTGAGCTGCATTTAAACCATCTAAATGTTTGTAGCCAGCCATAAAATAGCTGTTGGGCAAAACTTTATCTATGCTGGTTTTGTAGTTAGCATAAATGGAGAACAAATCATTATCCCCTTTTTCGCCATAACGCAAAGCATGGTCGGCAAATGTAAATTTACCTAAGGTGCTGTTTAAAAATATGCCAGCATCTACTAAATGCTTATAGCCAAAATAACCGCCGTTAAAATGTGCACCAAGCTTTACTCCATCATAAGCATTGTACCAAAGTGCTGGTCGCCATTTTATATCGTAAGCATAACGGTTAGGGGTTTCGTATAACTGATGATCTAACTCAAACCTAAATACATTATTGGTACGGTTGTTTAGCATATCAATATCGGCCAAACGGTTACTGGGGTCAATAATAACGGCTTTAATTTTAGTACGTAATGGTACTTCGGCTACATAGGTTTTATTAAGAAAGTTAAAACTGGTCCATTTAGGTAGTACCTCGTCTGCATTACTCTTTTTTACAAAGTAAGTATTGGGTATATGAAGATTCATTTCAGTATCATCTTCTAAAATCAGCTTTACATCTAAAGGCATTACCATCTCTCCTTTGCGTTCAAAAGTAATACGAGCGGTACCATCTTCACCAGCTTGTTTTACTTTTTTAATGGCATAATCAATGCTGCCTTCTGCTTCTATCCATTGATCGAAAAACCAGTTTAAATCAACTCCCGTATGCTCTGTTATTGCTTTTTTAAAATCATCAAAATAAGGATGCGCAATTTTCCACTTATTAAAATAATGTTGCATTGCCCCCAAAAATAATTCATCGCCCAACACATATTGTAAGTTGTACAACATGGTTGCTGTTTTATAATAAACATGTCGGTAGCCACGGCTTGGGCTTTCAAAATGATTTGAATGTATGTTTAACGCCGGATCGTTATGATGTTTTGCATCGGCCAAATACGCACCATAAGCTCTTCGATCTAAAGTAATTTGTGGATCTTTATATTTAGCTAAAAATTTATTTGTCGGTTCTGTACGAGGAATGTATTTACCTTCAATAGCCTCTAAACCATAAACGGTTAAAAACTGCGTAAAACCTTCATCTAATGCCGCGCGGTAAGTTTCGTTAGTACCTATCATACCAAAAAACCACATGTGGCCAATTTCGTGCACCAACAAACCTCTATGGCCGGGGTCGGTGCCGCCATCAAGTGTTAACATTGGGTATTCCATACCATCTTTAGCATCTGCCACAATTATTTTATGGTACACATATTCACCAATATCGTTTGAAAAGACTTTTATAATTTTTGCTGCATAATCGGCGGCATTTTGCCAACCTGAGGCATGATGCTCTCTTGCCAACGAAACGGTTTTAATGCCTTTATATTCGTTAGTACCAATACGATATGTAGGATCTGCCGTAAAGGCAAAGTCGTGTACATTTTCAGCATGGAAACGCCATGTTTTTCTTTCTTCTGGGTTGTAAGGCGTTATTATTGATGGAATTTCATCCCAAGGTTTATCGGCAAAGTTTTTAACATCAAGTTGTTTTGCCAAGTCATCGGGTAATACTTCTTCGCGGTTTTGTAAAGCCCCGGTAGCATCTACTACAAAATTGCTGGCAAAGTTTAAAGAAACATCGTAAGTGCCAAAATCGCCATAAAACTCTCGACCTAAATGTTGATTAGTGTTCCAACCAAATTTATTATCGTACACACAAATACGTGGATACCAATGCACACCATCGTAATGTTTGTTGGCGTGTAAATCTGGATTATAACTGGTATCGGTTTTTGAAGGTCTTTCTCCTTTTTTGTAAGCGTTAAACACTTTCATTCTGCGCCGAACGGTACCTGCGTCGTAATAGGTTTTAAAATTGATATCAAAAACTACAGAAGTGTTTGGCGCAATTGGTTCGGGTAGCGTAATTATTAAAATAGTGTTATCGAGTTCCATCTTCACCGTTTCATACACCGCATTTTCTGTAGCAATACTAATATTGTCTATAGTTGTACCGAGTTTTTGGCTTTCGTAACGGCCATATTTTGGTAAGATGCCTTGCGCACGTTGATAGGCATCATAATACGAATCGGGTTGAAATGCATTTTGGTATAAATGAAAATACACCTTATTTAAAGTTTGGGGCGAATTGTTGGTATAAATCAATTTTTCTGTACCCGTAACAATATCCGTTTTTTCATCAATAGTGGCGTTAATAGTGTAATGAACATCTTGCTGCCAATAGCCTTCGTAAGGCTTTTTATTTTTCCAATAATTAGGGTTGTCTTCACTTGTATAAGTGTTAGGTTGGGCAACCGGGTTATATTGTGCCAATAGTGAAGTAGATACAAATACCAATATTGTTAGAAAAGAGATGATACTCCAATTTTTCATAAGCCTAATTTATTGCTGCGAAAATAACAATTTCAAAGTTTTAGGAATGAATAAATTTGAAAAGGATTGTGAAAATTGATTTTAAATCAAATAAATCGCAAATAATACGCTTCCCCTTTTGCTTTCCTGCCCAAACTTACCTATATTTTTAAAAGCGATTTAACCTAAATAATTCCTCGGTTTATGTTATGAAAAATCGCAATATTTAACCAGCCTAAACCCTTTGCCTATGCCCTTAAAATGTATTGTATTAGTAGCAGTAATTAGCCTTTTTTATTCGCTACAAAGTTATACTCAAAACAACACCCATGCACCCCAAAACTGGCAACTAAGCCAACAATACTTACCGCCCGATGTTTGTAGTGGCAAATTATAGCGCAAATAGATAATGCGCAGTTTCACTTTTTAACCTCTTTTACTTTTATACTGCTCCCAATCTTCCAAAGTATCAATATCGTTTAAAACAGGTAATAAATGATGGCTCAATTGTAATTTATTTAGTTCATCAATGGCATTTTGTAAGATCACATTAGTACTCCAAGGTTGGTTTTCAAAAAGTTGAGGAATTAGTTTTTTCATACCCAATAAATAATAACCGCCATCTTCACTTGGGCCAAAAGCTACCTCATTTTTATCTAACGAAGTTTCAGCTTCTTGTAAATGCTGTGCAGTTATCGTTGGGCAATCGCTACCAATTATTAATGCTTTGCTATGACCCAATTTAAATACAAACTCAAAAGCATGTTGCATACGTTGGCCTAAATCGTCACCAATTTGCAGGTGTTTTAAAAATTTATTTTCGGGCCAATTGTCGGTTCTGTCAACAAAATCACTATAAAATAAATAGCGGTTACAAGTGCTTTGCAAACTTACCGTTTGGGTAATTTTTATAAGATGCTGATATATATCCAATGCTTTTTGGTCGCCAATAAACTTCGCCAAACGGGTTTTTACTTTTCCTAAAACTGGGTTTTTAATAAAAATGATGAGGGCTGTAGAATTGCTCAAATTGTTAATTTTTTGTTTTGTGTATATTTGTAATTACGAATACAATATTTTGAACAAACTTAAAATAATAAATGATCCGGTTTACGGATTTATAAACATTCCTTACGAAATAATTTTTGATTTGGTGCAACACCCTTACTTTCAGCGCTTGCGCCGTATTCAACAATTGGGTTTAACCAACTTGGTTTATCCGGGGGCTTTGCATACTCGGTTTCATCATGCTTTGGGAGCCATGCATTTAATGCAACAAGCTATTGAAACTTTAAAAAGTAAAGGTGTTGAAATTACGGAGGAAGAATCGAAAGCAGTTACCATTGCTATTTTGTTGCACGACATTGGCCACGGCCCGTTTTCGCATGCTTTAGAAAAAACGATCATACAAAATAACCACCATGAAGAATTGTCGCTACAATATATGCAGCATTTAAACGAGGTTTTTGATGGCGCTTTAAGTAGGGCAATCGAAATTTTTGAAGGCAAGTATGCCAAACAGTTTCTGCATCAATTGGTAAGCAGCCAGTTAGATATGGATCGGTTGGATTACCTTACCCGTGATAGCTTTTTTACCGGCGTGTACGAAGGTGTAGTAGGTTACGATCGTATTATAAAAATGCTAAACGTACACCAAGACAAATTGGTGGTTGATGCAAAAGGCATCTATTCTATAGAAAAATTTTTGATTGCCCGCCGTTTAATGTATTGGCAGGTTTACTTACATAAAACCGTTTTAACGGCAGAACTAATGTTGATTAAGATTTTAGAACGGGCTATTGAATTAAGCAACAAAGGCAAACGACTTTGGGCAACTTCTGCTTTAGATTTCTTTTTACAAAACCGCAATAATTTAAATACTTTTTCTTCACAACAAATATTAGAACGTTTTAGCCAGTTAGATGATACCGACATTTATGCGGCTATTAAAGAGTGGCAATATTGTGATGATTTTGTTTTATCTGCACTCTGCAAAAGATTGAACAACCGAGATTTACTTAAAATTAAATTACAAAATGAGGCATTTGATGAAGCAACTATTGAAAAGGTAAAAAACGAGGTAAGCAATAAATATAACATTGGTGCGGCTGATTTAAAATACTTTGTTTACAACAGCACTACTAAAAATAAAGCTTACGACATTAACACCGACAACATAAATATTCTGTTTAAAAACGGTAGTATAAAAGATGTTGCTTACGCATCAGATCAGTTTAATATTAGCCACTTGTCGCAAGCCGTAATAAAGCATTATTTGTGTTATGCGGTTTAGCAAAAGCGCATGTTACCATACACTTTATGTTTTATGAGATTTTGAATAGTGTTAAAAAATGCATATTTAACATTTATTGCGTACCTTTAGCAGTAGATTAGCTAACCATAAAATGAAAGATTGGAGAAGGTTAAATGGCGAAAAAATAACAGCACCTATTTTAGAAGCCGTTGAAAATACTTTAAAACGCGAACAAGCATTAGGCAATAATTTAAAAGTTTGTATTGGTACCGACTCGCAAGTTAGAGGCAAAGTAATTGAAATTGCTACCGTAATTGTTTTTCTGCGTGAAAAACGTGGCGGTTTTATGTTTATTAATAATGATAAGATATTTCATAAAATGGGCTTAAAGGAACGCCTGTTAATGGAGGTGGCAAAGTCAATTGAAATTGCTTATAAACTATGCGATTTGTTAGATAAATATAATGTAGATTTAGAAGTGCATGCAGATATTAATACTAATCCGCAGTTTCAAAGTAACCCGGCATTAACCGAAGCTATGGGTTATATTTTAAGTATGGGTTTTGCTTTTAAGGCCAAGCCCGATGCCTTTGCCAGTAGCTCTTGCGCCGATAAGGTTTGTTAGGTAATGGAGCTTACGGATGGTAAGTAGCACTACATTTTTTTTAATAAAAAGAAAGTTTTTTTGCAAGTAGGATAATGTATCTCGTTTTACAAAGCGGCCTAATTAATGTTACCTCTCAAAATAGCTGATGCGAGCGGGCGAGGTTGGAAAATATAGCCCCGACAGAAGTGGTTATACCATTTTATGTTGGGCTTTTTGAAGCGTTGGCAAAATGGTATTTGAACGGATGGCGGGACCAAAATTTTTACGAGCGGCAATCCTTTCGCTGCTAATATTTATTTTATAAAAACTACATAAGCTTGTTTTTTTTAAGAAGCTTTTTATAGGTTTTCTTTACTTGTCAAAAATTCCACTCTCGGCTAAAAGTATCGATAATATCAATAGAAAATTTGTAGCGGGCATTGGTTTTGAAAAAATTACCATTGGCAACTACACCGAAAGCACCCAACCGTAATCGCCTGCGAGGACCCAGTTTAAAAATGCGTTCTATGCCTGCAAAACCTTCAAAATATTTAAAATTATTTTCTTGCAGCCACATTGCGCCGGCACCAGCTACTAACCGAAGCGCCAACTTTTTTACTATGGGTATGTTGTTAATTAAAGCGCCGTTAAAGTGATGGATGTAATGGGTTTCTAAAAAAAATTGTTTGGTGGTTAACAGTGTATCTAACAGTTGGTAAGATTGTAATGGGTTGGAAAACCACCAACGGTCTGATCTTCTAAATCGTTTTACTTCAATTGGTCCTAAATTTTCGGCATTGAAAAAGCGGCCTGTTTTAATATTGTATTTTGAAGTGCCAAACTGACCCAAAATTAAATTGTGATCTACATTAAATTGTAAATAATCAAAATTAATATCGCTACCCAAAATATTTTGCCAACCTTTTTGATAAAAAATACTGAAGGTTGGCCACTTGCTGCCTAATACTAATTTGCGGTTGGGTTCGGTTAAATATTTTTGTGCTGGTGTAAAGCTTAGGCCCACTTCTGTTATTAGGGCTTGATAAGGATTAAACTGAATTGGCGGTTCAATTTCACCTTCTAATTCACGATTAGGAAACCAATCTTCATACACGGAGTTAAAGCCGTTGGGTATTGGCCTGCGCCAAAAGTAAGCAGCATTGGTACTTAAATACAAACCATTTACGAGTTCAAATTTATGTCTTAAATTTAAATGATCGTTCAAAATAAAATTGCTGGGTTGCACTAACTGCAATACCGCATCTTCTAAAGTAATAAAAGCAAAATCGGAACTGTAAGAAATACCTGCCCTTGCCAAGCGGTGCGGTTTGTACAAAAAATTGACGCCAACATTTCCCTTTACATCTTTATATTTTAAGCCAACATCGCCCGAAGCCGATGCCCGCAAACGTTGCCCGTTTTCAAAAATTTTGGAATATTGCGCACCGGTACCATACCTAAAACCACCAATTATATTAAACCCAAAATTACTGGCCAGCGAATTAAAAAACCAATCGCTTTTCTTTTCGTGGTTTTGTAAGCCAACACCAAACCATAATATTTCCATCGGTTCAACTTGGTTATAAACTACTTGTATAGAATCTTTATACGGCTTACTGTTAATTACTTTTTCAACACTATCGGTATAGGCAACTACTTGTGCTTGCTTGGTGCTTAATGGTTTGGGGCGACTGGCTTCCCAATAGTCTCCCTGTTTTTCTAAAGCAGCTTTTGTAGTTACCAAAAGTTCATTACCAAAGTAGTTTTTAGGAAATTTGCAAGTGTACTCAAAACCTTTATAAAAAATATTAGTATTGCCGTGGTAAAATGTTTTGCCGGCTTTGTTTTGATAGCTAAACTTTTGTTCGGCTACCAACCAATTGTTTAAACTGTCGGGTTTAAATTTCATATCAACAGTAAAGGCATCGTAAAATTTTAGCGTTGATTTTGCTAAGTCAATATCAATGGCGTAAATGTTCCATAAAGCATCGTTTATATAAATGTGGCCACTTACGGTAGCGTTGCCTTTTTTTCGGGGCGTAATTTTTATTTTATAAACCGCTCTTTCATTATCAATAAAGGTTTCTATTAATTTAAATTTATAACTTAATATTGAGGTTCTGCTTAATGGCGATATTATTGGTATTTCAACCAAGCCCGGTAGGTTTATATAGTTGTTGTAAAAGTTGAAATTGCTTTGCCCATAAATAGGTAAATACAAGCCTTCGGTATTGCCATAGCTTTTGTAAGCGGTGCGTTCTTCTTTGTATAAATTTGGTGCTTGGTAGTTAAGGGTTGCTTCTATTTCCACCATATTTAGGTTGCTTAAAGAGTCGGGTATTTTTGGTGCAGCTAAAGCCATACGACCAGGCAAAGGTTGGTTGATATCTTTGTTTTCAATTTCTATTTCAATGTTATTGGGTTTAGGTTTAATTTTCTTTTCAATTTCTTCTGTTGCTTTAATATACAAGTACGTTTTACAGGCGTTGGTGGTATTAATGTATTGCTGCTTAGCATCAATTGCATTTTGTATGATGCCATAAGCAGGATCACGTTTTTTGGCTTTTACCACAATTTGAGTTAACTCAACGCTGGTTGATGATAGGGTTTCTATCCAATTCAAATCTTTATCTTCTACTACAATATTTACCTTTTTACTAATGTAGCCGAGTGCAGAAAAAACGACTTCGTATTGGCCAGGTGTAATGGTATAATAAAATGCTCCATTTTCATTGCAGCTGGTGCCAGTGTTTAATTCGGTAAAAAATAAGTTGGCAAAAGGTATTGGGTTTTGGGCATCGTTTAACACTTTACCATAAAAACTTTGAGCCTTAGTAATGCTACAGCAAGCAACCAGCAACAAAACAAAAAGGCATAATTTTTTTGTTGTTTTATTTTTTTGGTAAGATGGGTTACAGAAATTTGTTTGCATTAATTTTTGTAAAACGTTGAAAGGTAAATTTTATTAGTTAACTAATATCTTGCTTGTGTGTTTCTACTTCTCTATTTAATTTACTTAATTGATTAAAGTAGTCTTGTTTTAACCATATTTCTTTATCTCCAATTGCTATAAAACGGTATTTTGCCCTTGTAATAGCAACATTTAATAAATTCGGTTTTCGAGATGCCCAATGTGCAGCACCTTTGGTTGTTTCATCTAATCCAAGACATAAAATTACACCCTCAGCCTGTTTTCCTTGAAAAGTATGAACTGTACCAATATGACTTTTTAGCCATTCTCCCATTTCAATATTGCCTATTTTTTTATATTTATTTACCTCATTTATCAGGTGTTTAAAAAGAAAAGAATTTAGAGCACGACTTATTTCGCTAAATGGGGTGACAACAAAAATATCTGGCAAGTGTTTGGTAAAGCTAATTTCGTTAATCAATATTTCTTTAATCTTATCTGCTTGCTTTTGTACAAAATGTTTTTCTTCTACATTGCCACTACACTGAATAAAAGATGTTTCAAAATTCACATTAATACTTTTTGGAATTACGGTAGAACAATACATTGTATTGTCATATGCAATACTATTTGATATTTCAAACATTGGATTTATACATCTTCTATGTACTCTCAAAGGTATTCCAATCCATTCTTTTTTACTATTAATAGTAAGATAAGCGCCTAATGGATTAATTCTATCCGCCATGGATTGTACAGATAATTCAGAACATATTTGATTTTTGTCTAAATCAAAATATCTACTGATATTATCAGTAATAGAGTTAGGTATTGTCACAACAGGTTCTATCTGAAATGGATCGCCAACTACACCAACTCGTTTTGACCGCCAAATTGAACCTGCGGCAGCTTGTGGAATTGCCTGTCCTGCTTCATCAATAAATAACCAAGGAATATCTTCTTTGCCTAAGTCTTTAAACATTGTTTGAATTGAAGCGAATGTTGAAGAAATTACAGGAATTACAAGAAAAAAGGTATTCCACATTGCTTTTATTTCATTTTTTGAAGCACTTGTGTCTCCTTTTAAATATGCAAAAAAACCAGCAAGAGTGGTTGAAATTCTGCTTGAAGTTGCATTGGCAGTTAGTATAAATACTTCATTTAATTTTAAGGAAATAATAAATAATTCTGATTGTAGTCTCTTTAGTTTTTCAGAATACCAAGGACAAGATTCTTGTGAATTTTTTGATTCTATATTTATCCAAAATTCTGTGTCAGCATAATTATTTTTTAATTCTAATCTTGCTTTATCTGTTTGGCTTGTTAATTCTTTTAGTTTAAGAGTTAATTTTAATTTTTCTTTTCTTTGTTCTTTATGTGAAAAATCTAATCGGTTAAAAATTGATTCTTTTTTTGATAAAATAGGGTTTTCAATATTTAATGCGTCAGAAATTTGATTGTAAATATTTAAAGCGTTTTCTAAGGCTTTTTTGTAGGTGTTTCTTTTATTTTTATTGAACCAATAAGCAAAGAAATTTGGTTTACTGTTTTTTATTATTGACAGTTCATTAACAATCTCTTTTTTGCGATTACTTAAATCTGCTACTTTTTTGTTTTGGTTTTCATACTCGTTTTTCGAGGCATTATAATCGATTTCAGTACTTGCTAACTCTTTTATTATTTTATAAAGAGAGTCTTTTGTATCAATATAGGCTTCATAATCTTTTATAAAAACAATCAATCTTTCTTTCTCTGCTGAAACTTCAATTAATTTACTTTTAAATGTTGTTTTTATCTTTTCCCACTCAGAATTGTCAGAAATACTATCTTCGTTTAACGATTTTTGAAGACCTATTTTTTCTTTTTTATTAAAATCAAACCAAAGTTTATTAACAAAGTCTGTTCTGTTTTTTTTGTTTCCTAAAACAGCAGAAATTAATCCCCAATTACCGCTATTTATGCAATTTTCTGCGGCTGTTTTAAAATAGGCTATTTCAGAATTGTACTGTTTTGAAATTTCTTCTTTTAATGGTAATTCTTTTGATATATTTTCAACAGCTCCATTGTTTGATGAAGCAATTACAATCCCGCCGTTAGTTATAGGTTTTATAGGTTCGTATAGCCACGGAGAATATTTATCATTAATTTCTAAGGAACCTACCTTGTTAAAGGCATCAGAAGGATTTTGAATTTCCACAAGCTCTTTTGCTCGTTTTACAATTATTGGAGCAATTATATCTCTTATTAAAGTTGTTTTTCCAGTACCTGGAGGCCCATTAACAGAAAACATACCTTCTTGGTTGCTTTCTGACAGATTGTTAAAAATATTATTTACTGCAAATTGTTGCATTAAACTCAAAGTGTAATCAGAAGGCCAACAACCATCTGGATAGTTATTGGGCGCTAAATTGGTTCTTAATGCTTCAACATTTTTAGAAACATCTAGTCTGTTTGACTGTTTACCTAAACTACCATCCAAAAATTGTTGAAATGCTTTCGGACTATACTTTATATTATATTTAGAAATTATTTTTTCTAAGTCTTTTATATAAAAGCTATTAAGAATGTCAGTAGTAGGTTTTGTCTCTCTACTATTTTTTGATTTGAATTTCTCAAATCTCTTTATATAGATTTCTTTTTTAGGTTTTTTACTCCAACCACATACTGATTCTACCTTATCTTGAAGATTTAATAAATGAGAATTGTTTACTATGATTGAAACTCTAATTATTTGATTTTCTAAATTAGTAATTGTTTCTTTAAAGCTTAACTCTAAGTATTCAACCAAATCATTTTTAACTGTTTCGAAACCTTGTTCCCAATTATCGTTTTTAATTTTATTATTTTCTAATTGATTTAATGCCCAAGGTAAAGTAGAAATTCCGAATGATTCATTGATGTATTTGCCCTCAACATCTAATTTTAAAGATGCAAAACAAATCTTTGAATGTCGAAAATTTTCATCTTTTTGATTGTCCTTAAAATGTTCTTTCACAAAATCGTTTACAACAGATAAATTAAATACACCTAAAAATATAGTGTATTCAATAGTTTTCTTTGGATCGCTTGATTTTAATGGGATTTTCCAAGGCTCATTTTCGTTAAGTAATTCAACATTCTTCCCTTTAGGTGCTACAGCTGGACTAAAGTGCTCTAATTTGTGCCAACAAGACAATAATTTTTTATGTTTATTTCCATAGCTCATCTTATAAAATCTCTCAACAACTTTAAATTTCCTGGCGTATCCCATTTATAACTGCCTTTCATAGAGCCGCTACTGTTGCCATCTTTATGTACCAAATAAGTAGTAGGCATGGTGTAAACGCCATATTCTACTAATGTTTTATCGGCTTTTAAAAAATTGAAGTCGTAGCCTTTTTTTGCTTTAAAGGTGTTAATGGTTTCTATAGATTCGTCGCTGATAAACAAAAAGTTCATTCCTTCTTTTTCTAACTGTGGTTTTATTTTGGCTATAAATTCAAATTCTTCTATACAAGGCCTGCACCAAGTGGCCCAAAAGTTTACAAACAAAGTTTGGCCTTTATAATCGGCAATAGTTTTTGTTTCGCCGCTTAAATTAGTGAGTTGTAAGCTATTTAAATTTACTGTTGCCGAACGGTTGCATCCTAAAAATAATAATATAATAATTATGAAACTATACCGAGAGGCTAAGTTTTTACAAATGTAAAGCTTTCCATTCTTTAAAATCATTTATGCTGTTTTCTTTAAGCAAAGGTACTGTTTTGTAGCCTAATAGTTGTGCAAACAATTTAGTTGGAAAATACTTTACTGCATTATTATGGTAGGTTGCTGCACTATTAAACTCTTGCGTTTTTTGGTTAAACTTTAGGTTGGCCAGTAAGCGGCCTTCAAACAGATAAGCCATTTCTACATTATTAGTGCTTTTGTTAATTAAAGCATCGTAATGTTTATCAAAATTTTGCTCAATTGCCATTAGTTCTGTCAAATCAATATCGTCGTTAATTGATTGTTTGAGTAATTGCTTAATTTTATTGAGGCTGTTTAATTGCCCTATATCATCAAACGAGTATTCATTTAAAAACCGCATTATTTCTTTGTTGCGTTGCCTCATTTGTTTTTTTAACTGAGGCAACAGAAAGTCAATTAATCTTTTACGCCTAATAATTTGAACAAAAAAAGAGCAAATTAACACTAATAGTAGTATGCCAAGTAAGGTTATTAACAAATTGAGCTATAATTGATTTCCAAATGTAGCATTAATCTGTAAAATAAAACATTGCAACAGCTTTTAATTAATTAGATTGTTTAGTAAAAGCAACAATAGCGCTCAAATACAAAAAAAATACTTACTTTTGCATATTGAATTGGTTAGGGGGCAAAAAAGTCCCCTATTTTATTATGGTAATGAATAGTTTGTCAACAAGTATTGAGCAATTTTTAGCCACTTATTTTGATGGTACCGATCTTTTTTTGGTAGATCTTAAAGTAAGTAGTGCTAATAAAGTGCTTGTATTTATTGATCGTTTGTGTTCAAATGTAAATATTGACACTTGTGCCAAAACTAGCCGATATTTAGAAGAACAACTTGAAGAAAATGGTTTGGTGAGTGAAAAATATGTGATTGAAGTTTCTTCACCAGGTATGGGCAACCCGTTTAAAGTAACACAGCAGTTTACTAAAAATTTGGGCAAGCATATAAAAATATTGACTAATGAGCAGCAGACCCTAAAAGGCATATTAAAAGCAGTTAATGATGAAGGTATAACGGTAGAATTGCACAAGAAAGTAAAAAAGAAAGCGCAACCTGAAATTGAAACGGTAGAGCTATCTTTTAACGACATTAAAAGCGTAAAAAAAGAAATTACTTTTAAATAAGATAAGTGTATGGGAGCAATAAATTTAATTGATTCGTTTTCGGAGTTCAAAGAGTTTAAAAACATTGATCGCCCTACTATGATGCGTGTTTTAGAAGATGTTTTTAGAACACTTATAAAAAAGAAATACAATTCGGATGATAACTTTGATATTATTGTAAACCCGGACAAAGGTGACTTGGAAATTTATCGGATACGCGAAATTGTAGAAGATGGTGAAGTAGAAGATACCTTAACAGAAATTTCTTTTACAGAATCGCAAAAAGTAGATGCCGATTACGAAATTGGAGAAGACTTATACGAAACCGTAAAAATGTTAGATTTTGGTAGAAGAGCCGTATTAGCCGCCCGCCAAACATTGGTATCAAGAATATTAGATTTAGAAAAAGATGACATCTATAAAAAATATAAAGACAGAGTAGGCGAAATTATTTCTGCCGAAGTTTATCAGATTTGGAAAAAAGAGATTTTATGTCTTGATGAAGATGGAAACGAGTTAATTTTACCTCGTAACGATACAATTGGAGCAGATTATTTTAAAAAAGGTGATACTTTAAGAGCAGTAGTTAAAAAGGTGGAGCTAAAAAATAATGCTCCTATTATATTACTATCAAGAACCGATAAAGTATTTTTAGCGAAATTATTAGAATTAGAAGTACCCGAAATTTTTGATGGCTTAATTACCATAAAACGTATTGAACGAGAGCCAGGTGAACGAGCCAAAGTAGCAGTTGAATCGTATGATGACAGAATTGACCCAGTTGGTGCGTGTGTAGGTATGAAAGGATCAAGAATACACGGCATTGTACGTGAACTAAAAAATGAAAATATTGACATTATAAATTATACTGAAAATCAGCAGTTGCTAATACAGCGAGCGTTGTCGCCAGCAAAAATACTGTCAATGAATTTAGATGTTGAAAATAAATCGGCAGCAGTATATTTAAAGCCCGATGAAGTATCGAAAGCAATAGGTAAAGGTGGTTTAAATATTAAATTAGCGAGCCGCCTAACTGGTTACGAAATTGATGTGTATAGAGATGTGGATGAAGATGATGTTGATATTGACATTGACGAATTTTCTGATGAAATTGCAGGTTGGATGATTGATGAATTAAAGAAAATTGGATGTGATACTGCTAAAAGTGTGTTAGAGTTGAGTAAAGATGAGTTAGTTCGTCGTACCGATTTAGAAGAAGAGATGGTTACCGAAATTTTAGCCATTTTAGAAGAAGAGTTTGAAAAAGATAAAAAATAGTTCTCCATATATAGATGATAAGTAATTAGTTTTTTTTTGTATGTAGCAATTTACAAACATATCGAATTAGAAATTCAGCTTATTTCTCCTTATTTTGGGCGACTTTAGTTATATTTAATAGAATTAAAAGGTTTTAATGACAAAAAGGCTTGGTAAAGTAGCTTCGGAGTTTAATGTTGGCACTACTACGATTGCTGAATTTTTAAACAATAATGGTTTTGAGGTAAGTAAAAGCCCCGGAACCAAAATTGATGCCGATATGTATAAGGCTGTAGTAAAAGAATTTAGCAAAGATGCTGCTTTAAAAGAAAGGGCAGACGAAATTAGCTTAAGTAGAACCAAAAAGGAAGATGTTGTAATTAATACGACAAAACCTACAGTAAAAGAACAGTCGCAAGAAGAAATTATTATTGAAACCAACGTAATAACTCCCATAGTATCAAAGCCTGCCAAGATAGAGCCTGTAGTTGCTGCTGCAACCGAAACTTCAGCTTCAACCGAAGAAGCTGCAGACCAAAAAGTAATTAAAGCAAAAGCAGAAATTACAGAAAAACCAAAAGTGGTAGGCAAAGTAAACTTAGAAGAATTACAAAAACCTGCTGCCAAAGCACCTGCAAAAGAAGCGCCTGTGGTAAAAGAAGTGCCAACAGCAAAAGAACCCGAAACAACAAAAATTACCAAACCAGAAAAAGTTACCCCAGCGGTAAAAGCAACTCCAACGGTAAAGGCAACTTCGCCACAAAAGCCTAAGGAAATAACAGTTGAAAAGAAAATTGAGGTGGTAGCAAAACCTCCAAAAACAGCAGTTAAAAAAGAAGTAGTAATTGCAAAAGCTGAAACACCTAAGATAACTAAAGAACAAGCCCCTGTTAAAAAAGAAAACTTTATAGAGACTAAAAAAATTCAACTCTCTGGCCCTAAAGTTTTGGGTAAAATTACTTTACCTGTAAATAAGGAAAAATCAGATAGTAAAAACAAAAAACGAAAGCGCAAGCGCATAGTAAAACCCAATACCGCCAAAACGCAAGGAGCTACTACAGGCGCCAATAAAACTGGTGGAGGCAACAGACCAGGCGGAGGCAACAGACCAGGCGGTGGCAACAGACCAGGCGGTGGTAACAGGCCAGGCGGCGGTAACAGGCCAGGCGGCGGTAACAGGCCAGGCGGCGGTAACAGGCCAGGCGGTGGTAATAGGTCAGGTAGTTTCCAAAAAGACAATAAACGAGGGCGAAGAAGAAGAGATGACGAGCCTAAAGTATCTGAAAAAGAAATTCAAGAAAAAATAAAGGCCACTATGGCCAAAATGACTGGTGGTAAAAGCAGTCGATCAAAACTTAGAAAAGCAAAAAGAGATGTAATTGCTGAAAACCAAATGGTACAAGAGGAATTGGCCAATATAGATGCAAAGTTGCAGGTTAGCGAGTTTATATCTGTTAGTGAGTTGGCAAGTTTGTTAGAGGTTTCTGTTACCGAGGTGATTTCTAAGTGTATGGGCCTTGGTGTAATTGTTTCCATTAACCAACGCTTAGATGCGGAAGTAATTGAACTTGTTTCTAGCGAGTTTGGGCAAGAAATTGAGTTTATAAATGTTACCGAGCAAGAAGAAGAAGAAGAAGAAATAGTTGATGCACCAGAAGATTTAAAACCACGGCATCCTATTGTTACTATTATGGGGCACGTTGACCATGGTAAAACCAGTTTGTTAGATTATATTAGAGAAGCTAATGTAATAGCTGGCGAAGTTGGTGGAATTACCCAGCACATTGGTGCTTATGAAGTTACACAAAAAGACGGTAACAAAATTACCTTTTTAGATACACCAGGGCACGAAGCATTTACTGCAATGCGTGCCAGAGGAGCAAAAGTAACCGATTTAGCAATTATAGTAATTGCTGCAGATGATGCGGTAATGCCACAAACCAAAGAGGCCATCAGCCACGCACAAGCAGCTGGTGTACCAATGATATTTGCTATTAATAAAATTGACAAAGATACTGCCTCACCCGATAAAATACGTGATCAGTTGTCGCAAATGAATATTTTATTGGAAGATTGGGGTGGCACTTTCCAAAGTCAAGAACTTTCTGCCAAAACAGGTTTAAATGTTGATAAATTACTTGAAAAAGTACTGTTAGAAGCCGAAATGTTAGAACTAAAAGCTAACCCAAATAGAGAAGCAAACGGAACAGTAATTGAAGCATCTTTAGATAAAGGAAAAGGGTATGTTGCCAATATACTAGTTCAAAATGGTGCATTATCAATAGGCGATTTTGTAGTTGCTGGTGGTAACTATGGCAGAGTTAAAGCAATGTTTGATGAGCGAAACCACAAAATTAAAACGGCAGGGCCTTCAAAGCCTGTATTGTTACTTGGTTTAGATGGTGCGCCACAAGCAGGTGAACGATTTAAAGTTTATGAATCGGAGCAAGATGCAAAAATTGTAGCCAACAAGCGGTCTCAAATTATACGTGAACAAGGTTTACGAACCAAAAAGCATATTACGCTTGATGAAATTGGACGGCGTTTAGCATTAGGCAATTTTAAAGAATTGAACCTAATTATAAAAGGTGATGTGGATGGCTCTATTGAAGCGACTTCCGATGCATTACAAAAACTATCTACCGAAGAAATTCAAGTTAACATTATTCATAAATCAGTTGGTCAAATTTCAGAAACCGATATTATGTTGGCTTCCGCCTCTGATGCAATTATAGTTGGTTTTCAAGTAAGGCCATCTGGTCAGGCACGCAGAATTGCGGAGCAAGAAGGCGTTGAGATACGATTATACTCTATTATTTACAAAGCAGTTGAAGAAATTAAAGCTGCTATGGAAGGTATGTTAGAACCCACCATAGAAGAGAAAGTTATTTGTAATGTAGAAGTACGAGAAGTATTTAAGATAAGTAAAGTGGGCACAATTGCAGGTTGTTTTGTTACCGAAGGGAAAATAAAACGGAACACTAAGGTACGCTTAGTTAGAGATGGTATAGTGGTTTTTAGTGGCGTTTTAAGCTCATTAAAACGTTATAAAGACGATGTTAAGGAAGTAATTTCTGGTATGGAGTGCGGTTTATCAATCAAAAATTTTAACGATATTAAAGCTGGTGATATAATTGAAGGCTATGAAGAAATAGAGATAAAACGAACACTTGCATAGGAGTTGTTTAATTTAAAATTTAAAATCAATAGGGGCGAGACTTATTAGGTTTAGTAAAAAGTTTTAGTAAATGTTGAATTAACTACTTAGCTAAATCATCCCGAAATGTTTTAAGTTAACTCTTTACAAATATGCTCTAACTCTTTTAACTGTAAGGGTTTATTAATTAGTTTAAGAACTGTTTTTTTAGATGCAGACAATTCTAAATCTTTAATATGATTAGAGCTTGACAACATCACAATAGAAGGTTTTTTTTTAATATTCATTTTCTCGTATAAATCAACAAACTCCCAACCATCCATTGCAGGCATATTTATATCTAAAAAAATAATGTCTGGTAGTTCATCAATATTGTTTGCTACAATACTTTTTATATGGGCAATTGCTTTTTCTGCCGATAAAAAAAATTTTGCTTTATCACATATTTTTGAACTTTCTAATATTATTCCATGATATATATTAGTTAACTTATCATCGTCAATAAATAATAATGAGTTAAATTTCTTCATCTTAAAAATTGTGTTAGGGTTAAAATAAGTACTCATTGCTTTATATTTTTAATTTCTAAACTTTTTGGTCTCTGTTAAAGAAAAAAAATGTTTTGTAATAAAAGTCATACAAAAATCTAAATTAACTTATGTTTGTACTATAATTTTAAGATTTGTATAAACTCAACTCATTTACCAATAGTTTAACTACTTACAGTAGGCTTAAAACACACCAAATAAAAGTTGGTGACATTGTGTTAGGTGGTAATACGCCAATACGATTACAAAGTATGACTACCGCTAATACTATGAACACTGCCGCTACCGTAGCTGAAACCATTCGTATATACGAGGCTGGAGCCGATTTTGTTCGAATTACTGCACCAAATATTAAGGAGGCTAAAAATTTATCTGTAATTAAAGCATTATTAGAACGGCAGGGTTTTGATATTCCACTAATTGCCGACATACATTTTACACCCAATGCGGCAATTGAGGCAGCTCGAATAGTAGAGAAAGTAAGAATAAACCCCGGTAACTATGCCGATAAGAAGAAATTTCAACAAATAGAATATACAGATAGCCAGTATGCAGCAGAAATTGAACGCATTTATGAACGTTTTGCACCATTAGTAAAGGTTTGTAAGCAAGAAGGTACCGCAATGCGAATTGGCACCAATCACGGTTCGTTAAGCGATAGAATTATGAGTAGATACGGTGACACTGCGTTTGGCATGGTAGAAAGCGCATTGGAATTTGTACGTATTTGCCAAGATTTAAACTATCACGATATTGTATTGAGCATGAAAGCAAGCAATACACAGATAATGGTGCAGGCTTATCGCCTATTGGTTAATAAACTAATGGAAGAAGGTCGGCTCATCTATCCACTACATTTAGGCGTTACAGAGGCGGGTGAAGCAGAAGATGGCCGAATAAAATCGGCTGTTGGCATTGGTACTTTATTAGAAGACGGATTAGGCGACACGGTGAGAGTTTCGTTAACCGAAGCACCCGAATTGGAAATACCAGTTTGTAAAAAATTAGTTGCTCGATATACCAACCGAGAAAACCATCAACCAATTAGCCCAATTAAAATATATCCCATATTACCATTTCAATACCATAAAAGAAAATCTATAGCTATAAGTAATGTTGGTGGTAAAAATGTTCCGGTGGTAGTAGCAGATTTAAGTGGCGAAGAGATAACCACCTCCACTCAATTAAAAAATATTGGCTACATTTATGATGCCGCTTTAGATAAGTGGAAATTAAGCGACCAAGCAGCAGATTTTATTTTTGTAAAAAAAAGGTTGCCTTTTGAATTACCTGGTACATTAAAAGTAATAATAGCTGCAAATGTTTGGCTGCAAAATCAGCATAAAAATAAATCAACTGCAACAGGCGAGTTAAAGTATTATCCGTTGGTGGCAGCACATCAACTTATAAATTATAATTTTAAAGATAATATTCATTTTATTACTACCGAAAATGATGTTTTATCTGATAGTTTGGCTGCGCATCTTAGCAAAAATAAAAAAGCCATATTAGTTATTGAAAGTAAAAATACGCACCGTATGCCAGCTTTACGCAGATTGATGGTTGATTTAATAAATAAAAAAATTAATACCCCTGTAATAGTGAAATGTAATTTTACCACCGATGATGTAGAGCAACTAATGGTAGATAGTGGTACAGATTTTGGAGGTTTATTTATTGATGGTTTAGGTGATGGTGTTTGGATGACCGCCCCTCATCATACCATAAAATTAATAAACGAAACTGCGTTTTACATTTTACAAGCCACCCGCACCCGAATTAGCAAAACTGAATATATTAGCTGCCCAAGTTGCGGCCGCACTTTGTTTGATTTGCAAGAAACTACAGCTATGATAAGAGCAAAAACACATCATTTAAAAGGAGTGAAAATTGGTATTATGGGCTGTATTGTAAATGGCCCTGGCGAAATGGCCGATGCTGATTATGGTTACGTAGGTAGTGGTACAGATAAAATTACTTTATATAAAGGCCAAGAAGTAGTAAAAAAGAACATAGCTGCCGAAGGTGCCTTAGATGCTTTAGTTGATTTGATAAAAGAAAATGGTGATTGGGTGGAGATGATTTAAAGAGGACTTTTTGATTAGTATTAGTGACGGCAAAATAACAACAGATGAAATAGACTGGTTTAAAAGCCACTACAGCCAACGCAGAAAGCATAGAAACAATATTTAAAAAGTATTGAGATTGTTTGTAAGCCAGAACATAATGAGCCTTAGAGAGTTAACTCAAGCACTAAAAAATTTAATTACGAAATTCGCTTACTTTACTGTAAAACCAAAAAATTACTTAGCTACCCAATAAGCAGGGTTCATTTTTGTACTCCCGTTCCATATTTCTAAATGTACTTCAGTTTTATTTTCCACATCATCGGTATATACCACGCCAATTTTTTGGCCAATGCTAACCTTGTCGCCTGTTTTTACCACTGCTTCTTTTATGTTACCATAAACGGTAAAATACTTTCCATGACGTATTATAATGGCTGCCTGAAAACCAGGATTAAATAGAACGTTAGCCACTTCACCACTAAAAATTGTTTTAACAGTGGCATTTTTATTGGTGGCTATGTTAATACCATTATTGTTAGTTTCAATATATTTTAAGTAAGGGTGTTTACTTTTGCCATATTTTTTTGAAATATAACCTTTATCAACCGGCCAAGGTAATTTACCTCTATTACTTTCAAATTTATTACTTAAAGCTTTTGCTTCTGGCGTAGCAGCTAAATAATCTGCTGGTTTTACGTTTTTTACACCTTTTGTTTTGCTTTTCGCCGCTTCAATTTCGCGCCTTATTATTGCCGCAATTTCAGTTTCTAATTTTTGTGCTGCTTTTCGTTTGGCTTCAATTTTTTGCTGTAATCCTTTGGCTTCTTTACCTATTTTTGCAACTAAGTCGTCTTGTTCTTGTTTTTCTTTTTGTAACTTTTTTCGTTGTTGTACTTCTTGCTCAATTACTTTTTGTTGTTGTTGCTGTTGTTGTTCTTGTTCTTGTTTTTCTTGTTCTAATTTAGCAATATTTTTTTTTAACAATTGATATTGGTTTTCTCGGTAATCAGTATATTGGCGTAAATATTGTAATCGTTTTATAAGGCTATTAAAATCACTTGAAGAAAATAAAAAATACCAATAACTAAATTCGTTACGATTTTTATAGGCAGATAGAATCATAGTGGCATATTCTTCTTTTAGCACTTTAATATTTTTATTGAGGCGGTTAATATTATTAGTAGTAGCACTAATCTCTGATTCTATTTTTTGTGCCTCATATTGCAAATTTTTGATAAGTGTTTGGCGGGCCAACACTTTTTTATTAATACTATATAAAATCTTTTCGGTACCTACTTTATCTTTTCTTTTTTTAAGTAAAATTTTTTCGGCCTCATCAACTTCTTGTAGAAGGTATTGCTTTTTGGATTGTAGTTGTTGCTTTTGCTGTGCAATTGTAAATTGACTTATTAATAACAACATAAAGACTATTAAAAACTCGGTAGTATTATGAAATTGAGTTTTACTGCACCCATTCATATTTATCACTAATTTTAAAACTTAAGCTTTGGGGTTCATTAAATTTAATTCTTGAGTAAGCAATTTCAATATGATAATTATCAGGCGAAAAAATATCTACTGTTCTTTTTTTTGCAAATACAAATTTTTTAAAGTCTCCGTAATCACCCAATACCACATCTAACCGTTTACTGGCTTTTTCATCGTACAATTGCATTTTATATATTGAAAAATTATTAGGGTTTACCCAAAGCCGGCTAATTACTTTGTTTACCACATCTTCTAAAAAATATTTATTTTGGGTAATGCCTGCTTTAGGGCGTTTAAACTTGTAAAACCGTTGCCCGAGAAATCCATTTTGTAACAGTTCAAAATCAACTGGGTAGCCTAACATGCGCTCAATATAATGTTCATCAAGGTCATAATATTTCTTATTAATTCTATCTAAAACCTGTACCCTTTCATTGGTAATTAATATTCTGGCCATTTCAATACCCAAAACGGGAACAATAGAAATCCAAATAGCACTATCAGCTTTTAGTTTTATGTTGGCACTAAATGTTTGGGAGTAGTTGTTAGGCTCGGTATAACTTACTTTAGCTTTTGCAGCAAACCAGTCTATATCAAAATCGTTTTTAACTATTTTTTTTTGAATTTGCTTGGCCGATTTCTTTTTAATTTTAGCTTCTGTTTGTATGCGCTTTTTGCTGCAAGATGCTAAGCTGCCCACTATTACTATTAAAATGAACAGATATTTATGTGTTAAATTATATTTCAATTTTATTGTACAGTTTGTTCATACAGTTTTTGATCTGCAATTTTTTTCTTTAACAACTCTTCATCATCTACATCGCCAGCTTCTAAGGCTCTTTTCCAATAGTCTAAAGCTTTTTCTTTATTATCTAAACGGTATTCAATATCGCCTAAATGATCTAATATTGTTGCGTTTTTTTCACCACCATTGTTGTACGACTTTAATACCCATTTTTTTGCCTCATCATATTGTCTTAGTTTATACAAAATCCATCCATAAGTATCTTGAAAAGAAGCATTGCCTGTTTCAAGCTTATTGGCCTTCTCTGCCATTTCTTTTGCTACCTCTAACCGCTCTCCTCTTAAAGATAAATAATAACTGTAATTATTTAGCACAGTAGCATTTTCAGGATTTATTTTTAAGGCTTCTTCAAAGCTTTCGTCGCTTTTGTTGTATTCTTTTTTCGCATTGTAGGCATCTGCTAATTGGCTGTACATTTGTGCCATTAGCGAACTATTTTCTGAGCCAATTAAGGTGCCTTGTTTCAAAGCAGTTATTGCATCGTCATAATTTTTATTTCTGCCCAAAGCAAAACCTTTAAAATAGTAAGGCATTACTTGGTTAGGAAATATTTCTATTGTTTTATTGCAAGATTTTACTAAATCATCAAAACGGTTTAACTCAGCTTCTACCGACAAAATTTGTTGCCATACTGAAAAAGCATTACTATCTAACTCAACAGACTTTTTGTAGGCTTTTAATGCTTTGTCACTTTCTTTATTTCGCTGATGAAAATCGCCTTTTATAGCATAAACATTTGATGATTTGGGATGTGCCTCCACTAAAATATCAACCATATTAAAAGCTTGTTCGGTTTTAGCTTTATCTGTACCTATGAACTCAACATAAGGCAATAAAATTTTTATTTTAGATGCTATATCTAAATCATTATTATTAAAAGCTTTGTTTATATACGTTTCATATTTTTCCTTATTTCCATTTTTTAAATATAAATCTGCCAAAGATAAGTAAGCATAAGGATTTTCAGGATCTGCTATTAGCCAGCGATCATAAACTTCAATTGCTTTTTCATTATCATCATCCTGTAAATAAACATCTGCTAATAGGGCATAATAATTTGTAATAGTTGGGTTTATGTAAATCAGTTTTTCTATTTCTGCTGCTGCTTTATCAATTTTCCCTTCTTTTATGTATAGTGCTTTTTTTTGTTTGGCAATAAGTTCGTCTAAACCAAACTGTTTCTCCATTTTGGTTAAGCTTTCTAAGGCAGCTTTGGTATCGCCTGCTTGCAATTGCATAAAAGCATAATCACTCCAAAACTCATAATTAATTGGGTCGTTTTTAGTTAGCTGTTCATACACTTTTACGGCGTTTTTAAAATCGTTGTTAGCATTATACATTTCGGCCAATAATAAGTTATACCATTTGTTATTGGGGTTTATGGTAGCCGCTCCTAATGCCATTTCTAATGCTTTTTGGGTATCTCTATCTTCATAATACAATCTACCTAATTCGTACATGGCAGCGTGGTTGTCTGCATCTAACTCTAAAACTTTTAAATAGTTTTCAATAGCACCTTTGTAGTTACCTGTTATACGATTTTTTGCAGCCTCAACATAGTTACGGTCAATATCTGGATTGTCGTTTTCAGGTGCTTTTTCTTCAACCTGCTCTGTTTTGTTTCTTTTCTTTTTTTTCTTTTTAGCTTTTTGCGCTACTGCATCTAAACTAAAAACCGAACACAATAAACCAATAATGGTAATTGAAATTAAAAATCGAAAGCAAGTATGTATTTTATACATCATTTATGATACGTTTGAATAATCGCCTAGGCTTAGCTGTTCAACAGCGCCATTGGCAATTACATTGTTACCTAACATTGAGTTATCTAAAACTTTATTTTTTATTTGAGTGTTTGATTGAATTATAGTGTTTTTTATTATACAATTTTCTATTATGGTATTAGCCCCAATAGACACATGTGGGCCAATAACAGAGTTAGTTATTGTTACGTTTTCTGCAATAAAACAAGGTTTAATTACTACTGCGTTATTATTTGTAATGTCTGCCATTAAATTCTCTTGCGTATTTACTAACTCCAAAATTCGCTGATTGGTATAAACAGTAGCATTTTTATTACCACAATCCAACCATTCATTAACTTGGCCTGTTGCAAATTTAGTACCTTTTTGCTTCATATTTTCTAAAGCATTGGTTAGCTGAAATTCTCCTTTATCTTTAATATTATTATCCAACAAATATTGTAGTTCATCACTTAAATAACTGCCATCTTTAAAATAATAAATGCCAATAATTGCTAAGTCCGAAATAAAAGTATCTGGCTTTTCAATAAAGTTGTTAATATAACCAGCATCATCTAACTGAACCACGCCAAATGCCGAGGGATCTTCAACCTGTTGCACTACTATTATTCCATCTTGTTCTACATCAAATTTATAATCTGCATCAAATAAGGTATCGGCAAAGGCAATTAAAGTATTACCTTTTAGCAAAGGCTTTGCACATAAAATGGCGTGGGCGGTGCCTAAAGGTTCGGTTTGCTGATAAATATGACCTTTTGCTCCCAAAGTATCTGCTATTTCTAAAAGTTGTTGCTCTGTTTCCTTACCAAAGTCGCCAATTATAAAGCCAATATTTTCTACTTTTTTAGAACACATATTTATTAGCTTTTCGGCTAAACGTTGTACAATTGGTTTGCCTGCTATTGGTATTAAAGGCTTAGGAACAGTTAAGGTATGAGGACGTAACCGACTACCGCGGCCAGCCATTGGTATAACTATATTCATTTTATTGTTTTATTTTAATTACCACTATGCCCAAAACCTCCATCATTTCTAATTGTTGTGCTTAGTGTTGCTGTTTCTTCTAAAATAATTTTTTTATAAGATTTTATAACCATTTGCGCTATTCTATCGCCGTGTTTAATAGTTTGGTTTTTGTTAGATAAGTTAATCAAAATTACTTTCAACTCTCCCCTATAATCACTATCAATTGTAGCTGGGCTATTTGGCAAGGTTATTCCTTTTTTTAATGCCAAGCCACTTCGTGGGCGCATTTGTGCTTCGTATCCTTCGGGTAATTCTAAATACAAACCGGTAGCTATTAATTTTCTATCAAAAGGTTGTAAGGTAACTTTTCCCTCAATAATATTGGCATATACATCTAAACCTGCTGATCCTGATGTTGCATACGCAGGCAAAGGGTTATTTGAGGTGTTAATAATTTTAACTTTCATTGTTGCGCAAATATAGAAATAATAAAAAAAAATCCGCTTGAATTACTCAAGCGGATTTTAAACTTATATTTTATAATGTTTATTTTCTAACTCTTTTTACATTTAGTAATGATGAGGAAACAAATTGACCAACTATGATAAAGTCATTTTTTGATAGACGAATTGAATTATGCAGCCTTAGTGGAGCTAAGACAAATCTTTTCAAGACAGTATATCAAAAAATGACAAAATCAAATGATTAATTTAATTTTTTTTCATTCCATAATGAAGTTGCGCTTATTTTAACAGCACCAAAAATCATTAATAATAAAGCTAAACTAATTAACCCCCATTGGCTTAAAGTTGGTACTTGCATTATGGTAGAAAAGTTAGCGCCATCGGCAGTACCATCACCATCAACAACAAATTCAATTGGCCCGGTAGTACCACCAATATTAGTATAACATTCAAGTAAAGAACTTTCTACTAAAGCGGCAGTATAAGTGCCACAAGGAAACGGGCCTGCTAAGGTGTAATTACCCGATGCATCTACAGTTGCTGGAGAGCCTGCAACTGGGTTACCGGCAGCATCTAATATTTCTACCATAAAGCCTGCTAAACTACAGTTCGGTTCATCTGTAGTAACAGAACCAGAAATACTGCTTTCACAAGTTACTACTTCGCACAAACAATTTACATTATCAAAAGTTTCATCGGCAGCGCAGTTTGGTGTGTTGGTAATGGTACAAGTGGCGGCATCAAAAGCATCGGTTGTTAAAGCACAGCCATCATCTGTATCGGGAGCTTCATTAATAACAACACAATTTACATCGTCATAAGAATCTGTAGTTAAAGCACAACCATCATCTGCACTAGGAAACATACAAGAACCGTCATCTGCATCTGCATTCGCATCAAAATTAGTAGCACACGCATTTGTACAACCAGGGTTGCAAGGCGCTGCCACACAGCTTCCATCATCTACGCAAGCATCTGCATCAAAATTACAAGCGGTAGCATCTGTGCAACCATTTACAGGGCTACAAGGATCAGTACATGCTGCATTGCCGGCATCACAGTTTCCGTCATCGCAATTGGCTTCGGCATTAAAATTACATGCGGTAGCATCGGTACAACCTAATACTTGTGGTACATCGGTAATACACACGCAAGCATCATTAGGGTCTACAATTTGTGTATCGCCTACACAAGGATCGGTATTACAAACTGGTACTGGTAAACAAGTTCCGTTATCTTCACAAGCAATAGGATCGAAGTTACATGCGGTATCATCGGTACAACCTAAATCGGTACATTGGTCATCACATACAAAAACACAACCATCAATATTAACGGTACGCTCGCATGGTACAGGCATTGGTGCACCAATACACATATCAACTGGGCCATCATTTAAGTTAACATAAATTTGCTGACATTGATTGTAGCTTAAAAATATAGTTGGTATAGTTATTGGATTGACTGAAGTGCCTACCATGCCAGATACTTGATCGTTATTTTCAGAGTTACAGTCTGCCAAGTTTGCGTCGCAATTACATATTATAACAGCTGTGGCTCCGCAGGCTTGAGCGTTTTCTATTTTTACAGTAAAAGCACAAGTACCTCTATCAATAATGGCAATGTTACCAGAAATTGCTGCACATTGTGCTGCTGTTGGTATTGCAGGAGGGGTTGGTTCGCAAAAGTCACTTGCCGGATCTGTTCCATCATTTGGTTGAGCCAATGTTCCACAAACTGGTGGTATAACAGTTGCAATATCAATACCAAAATCTACTAAAGTATCTGCGTCATCACCATCAACATTATAACCTACGTTGGTAATCATATTTGTAATGTTTGCAGGTGCTGTAATTGAGACACCACTATCTTCAGATATATCTGAGCCGTCATCTGCAAAAGTAACTGTTGTTGTGGCACAACCAGCACCAACTGGCACTATAACATCATACGTTGCTTCGTCTCCTACTATACTTGTTTGTGTGGCGTTGCCAGTTAAAACTGTTAAATTACCAGCAATTTTATCAACTACTATTTCAACAGTAGCCGTACCATCTCCATTACAGGTATAATCTACTTCATCAGCTACCGAAGTAAAGGTACAAACCCTTAATGCAGGTTCTCCTTCATTAGATCTATCACAAGAAAAACTACCTGATTCTACGGTATAGGTGGCAAAACAATCTTCTGCGCCACTATCGTAAATAATAAAAGTTAAATCTGATGAAGGAAAACCTATGTTTCCTCCGTTGGTAATATCAATATCAGCTGCATCAAATGTAGTATTACCATCTTGATCTATCCATACAATACTGGAACCTGGTTCAGAAGGAGTTACAATTATGGGTACGGTTGCCAATAATGTTCCTCCAAAATCATTACAAGTTACATTATCATAATCAAATTCAATTGTAAAATCACACATTGCACACGGATTAAATATAAACTGACCGTCAAAACAATCGGCAATACCATTATCAACTACTACAACATTAGAGTTAGTACCTGCTGGAAAGCTGTACGTATAAGTGCCCGCAGCTAAACCTGTGGCTAAAACTGTCTCTACTGTAGTGGGCTCATTATCTGCTGTTTCGTTAACATCAAATGGGCCAGTTCCACCAGTAATTGTAATTGTTACGGTATAATTTAAACCATCTGCATCACAAGCAGCAGTTATATCAGCTGTAAAATCGCAGGCAGGGTCGCATACTGTTTGTTCGCATAATGAAGTTAAAACGATAGGATCAGTATCGCAAGTGGCACTTGTAGTTCCAAATAATGTATTGGCTGTACTATTCATTACCTGTGCCTGCTCTTGTGTAAACATAACCAAACAATTGTCCGAAGTATAATCCATAAAGTTATGATAATAGTCATAGCTGCCACAACTTTGAGGTAAGCCCGTACATGTGGTTCCTACAGTAGGGCAAGGAAATAAATTTTGATTATTGTCACCTTGCTGTGGCGTATCAGAAATACCATCATCAAATGTACAACCACCACCATCATCTGCCCAAATATGGAATAAACCAAGGTAATGCCCTATTTCGTGTGCTAAAGTTGCACCACCACCAAATAAACCACTTGTATTAAGAGGGCCTCCTGAAATACAGCCATTACCATCAGAACCAAAAACTGAACCAAGCACCGTAACGCCATCTCCATTGGCTGCACCAGGTATTCCATCAGCTACACCTAATAAGCCCGTTCCATCACCTCCAACAATAAATATATTTAATATACCACCGTAATACGGGGGGGCACCACCATCTACATCACCACAATAATTATTTCCACCACAAAAAGATCCAATAGTAATTGATGGATCACAAGCTGGATCTAAGCCTTGATTAGAGAAAGCAGCTCTAGGTTCTGCTAAACAAAAAGAAATACAAGTACCGGTAGATATATCAGACAATGGATATTCACTTGGGCAAGCCATATTTAATGCCTGTACCAAATCGGTTTGAGTGTTATCAGCAAAAGATTCATTTACAGTGGCCAGCGATTCTTCAACCTCCCTTACCAAACATTCTGGGTCTGCGCAAGAAAAGGTTTCATCAAAGTGAAAGGCAACAGGAACAACTATAGGGGTTGCACACGGATCTGCTGATCTAAAAACACCTGCATCTAAGTCTGAGCGATGCTGGTTATAAATGGCCGCATAAGCTGGATCGTTTGCAACTCTTTGCAAAACACCTGGCATTGTGCCACATTTTTGATTGCTTAAAGCATCACTTATGCCTGCATTAGGTGCCAAAGCTGCTGTAGTTTGCGCAAAACTAAATTGAGCTATAATACATAGCATTAGTGTTAAAAAAGGAGTTATAAATTTAAATTTTTTCATAATATGATCATAGTTATTAATTTGTTCTCAAATTTTCAGCTCGCTAAAATAGCTATTAAATTTAAGTAGACCAAAAAATGAATTAGCTAAAAAGGGAGTACATCAAAAAATGTTTTTTGATGACAAGTTGATTATTGAACTACAAAAGCTGATGAAACACAAATATCTTTGCTTCCTTTTGTATAAGTGTAAAAACCTTCGCCCGTTTTTTTACCTAATTTGCCTGCGGTAACCATATTTACCAATAGCGGACATGGCGCATATTTTTGATTTCCTAAACCATTGTATAATACTTTTGTGATGGCTAAAACTACATCTAAACCAATAAAATCTGCCAATTGTAATGGTCCCATAGGGTGCGCCATTCCCAATTTCATTACGGTGTCAATTGCTTCAACGTCTGCTACTCCTTCAAACAAAGTGTAAATAGCTTCGTTTATCATAGGTATTAAAATGCGGTTGGCCACAAAACCAGGATAATCATTTACTAAAACAGGTACTTTGCCTAAAATTTTTGAAAGGGTAAAAATTTGCTCAACAACTTCACTGCTTGTGCGGTAGCCTTTTATTATTTCAACCAGTTTCATTATTGGCACAGGATTCATAAAATGCATCCCAACCACATTTTCTGCACGGTTAGTGGCAGCAGCAATTTTTGTTATTGATATAGAGGAAGTATTACTGGCCAAAATGCAATTATCAGGCGCACTTTCATCTAACTGTTTAAAAATTTTAAGTTTTAGATCAATATTTTCGGTAGCAGCTTCAACTACCAAATTTGCATTTGCAATACCCTCGCTTAGGTTAGTAAAAGTGTTTATATTTTGAAGGGTTTCGGCTTTCTGGGCCTCCGTTATTTTTTCCTTGTCCACCATTCTATCCAAATTTTTAGCAATGGTTGCTTGTGCTTTTTCAAGTGCCTCGGCAGCAACATCAACTAAATTAACATTAAAATTATGCATTGCAAAAACGTGAGCAATACCGTTACCCATTGTACCTGCGCCAATTACCGAAACATTTTTTATATCTAACATATTCAATTTTTTGCAAAAATAACGGTTTGGCTTTACATACCGAACATAAGCCCTAAATTGTTTTAAAAAACTATTGAATTAATTAGCAGCATATTTTTTGGAGCGAAACGGCTGCCTGTCGCAAAAAAATTGGTCTTGCCATCCGTTCAAATACCATTTTGGTAAAGCTATAAAAGTTAAGCCCAAACACCCAACCACAAAATGGTATAACCACTACTGTCAAGGCTATTTTTCTGGCCTCGCCATGTCGTGGTAACCTTTTTTAAAAAAAATGTATCATAAAATGCTATTTTCTTATAATCCATCTGTCATCATATTATTCTATTGCTATACCGCTATGCTTTTTAACATAAAAGAAATGATTTGCCATGCTACCAAAATGCTTCGTACTTTTGTGCCTATCAATGGCGTTTAAAAAAAAATCTTTAGGGCAACACTTTTTGGTAGATTCTACCATTTCAATGAAAATTGCGGATGCTGTTATTGTTAATGCCGCAAACGATGTTTTAGTTGAAGTTGGCCCTGGGCAAGGAGCGATAACTAAGCATCTTATAGAAAAAAATATACAAGACTTTAAGGTGGTTGAAAAGGATGATCGATTTGCGGTAGCGTTGCCTAAAAAGTTTAACGTATTAGAAGGTAAGTTGATTCATAAAGACATTTTACAGTTAGATTGGTCTAAAGATTTTGGTTCTAAATATCATATTGTAGGCAACTTTCCTTACAACATTTCAAACATGCTGCTTTTTAATGTGTACGATAATAGAAACCACGTTATGCAAATGGTTGGCATGTTTCAGCGGGAGGTGGCCAAGCGGGTTTGCTCTGGCACTAATAGCAAAACTTATGGTAAGCTAAGTGTGTTGCTGCAAGCTTTTTATACTACTGAGTATTTGTTTGATGTGCCTCCAGAGGCTTTCGACCCGCCACCAAATGTAAATTCGGCGGTTATACGCTTGTTAAGAAAAAGTAAAGATCCTGAAATAAATAATATTACACAATTTAAAGCAGTTGTAAAATCAGCATTTGGTATGCGCAGAAAAAAGTTGAGTAATAGTTTAAAACCATTTACTTTTGAAAGTAATGATACCATTAAAGATTTATTAAACAGAAGACCAGAACATTTGGATTATAACGACTTTATTTATTTAACCAATCATATAGCAACAGTTTGATGCGTTTTTACTTTATACTTTTTTTTTGTTGGTTCAGTTTTTCAGTAGTAGGCCAACCCAAAATAGAAAAAAGAGCCAATGCAAATAAGCATATTGAGCAGTTACGAAATGGCGTTTTGTTAGTTGCTTTAGATAGTAAATATGGCGAAATTTACATCTTACAAAAATACTTGAAACAACAAATGGCAGATGAGTTGAAGAAAGAACAAAGCATTAGAAACAAAGAAATTTACTTAGCCTTTAGAGAAGAGTTTGAGTTTAGTGAAGTTTACTTCTACTACAAATCGTACAACAGATATTTGTTAGATGGCCAATACGATAAAGTGGTTTTTTATAATAATAAATTAGAAATTGATTACGATTTTGAGCCAACTGCTCAAACATTTTATATAGCTGCTTTTGAAGATGATAGCAAAATGGGATTGCATACATACGATAATAAAATGCAAGCATTAATTAAGCCATTTCCTAATTACGAAAGTGAACGGAAGCTTATATTTTTTAAAAAAGATGCCTTTGAAGTGGTAAGCAGTTGGAATGAAAAGTTACACAATTATTTAGCTCAATACGAGTACACAAAAAAATTAAACAGATGAATATGCGATTGATTAGTATTTTAATAGCCGTTGTTTTGTTTGCTGCATGTGGCACCAGCCGAAGCCAAGAAACAATTAAAACACAAACACCACCAAAAGATTTAGATGGCTTTTCTGTAGCCTATTTTGCCAGCGGTTGTTTTTGGTGTGTAGAAGCTGTTTACGAAGCAGTTAAAGGCGTAGAAGAAGCAGTTTCGGGTTATGCAGGTGGCAAAACCGATAATCCAACCTATCAATCAATTGGTACTGGGCGAACTGGCCATGCAGAAGCTGTTGCAGTGTACTACAATCCTACTATTGTAAACTTTGAAACCTTAGTGAAGGTGTTTTTTGGAAGTGGCGACCCAACTACGCCTAATAGGCAAGGGCCAGATAGAGGTTCGCAATATCGTTCAATTGCATTTTATAAAAATGATGCAGAGAAAGCGAGCATTGAAAAAGTGAAAGCCGAATTAGAAGCCAACAAAACTTTTGATAAACCGATTGTTACAGAAATAACTGCTTTTAGTAAATTTTATGAAGCAGAGGCCTATCATCAAAACTATGAAAAATTGAACCCTAATAACCCTTATGTGCAGTCGGTTTCTATTCCTCGGTTAAAGCGTTTTAAAAAGAAATTTCCTGCATTAGTAAAATAAAATTACGGTAAACATTTTTTAAAAGATAGATACTCGTTATATTAGGCAAATGCTAAACTATTATGTGGGTATTATGGCTGGTGGCATTGGTAGCCGCTTTTGGCCAGTAAGCCGAAATGCATTTCCTAAGCAATTTATAGATTTTTTGGGTACTGGTAAAAGTTTATTACAAATGACTTATGATCGGTTTGTAAAATTTATTCCGCCCGAAAATATTTATATTATTACCAGTGTGCAATATGTAGCCTTAACTAAAGAACAGCTACCGCAGCTTAGTGAAAACCAGATTATTGCAGAACCCGAAAGACGCAACACCGCACCTTGTATTGCGTATTTTGCCAACAAAATTTTTTCGATAAATAAAGCTGCTACAATGCTTATTGCGCCATCAGATCATTTGATATTAGATGAAACGGCATTTGTGGAAATTGCCAAAACAGGCTTAGGCTACGCTGAAAAAAATAACGATTTGTTAACCATAGGTATAAAACCCACACGGCCCGATACTGGTTATGGTTACATTCAATATAAAAAGCGATATGCACCAACAGATAATATATTTCGCGTAAAAACTTTTACTGAAAAACCACCTTTAGAGTTGGCGAAAACTTTTTTAAGTAGTGGCGAATTTTTATGGAACTCTGGTATGTTTATTTGGAATGCCAAAACGATTTTAAAGGCTTTTGACACCCATTTAAGAGACATAGCTAATGTGTTTAAGCCAAAAGATAGCAGCAGTTATAATACAGAAAACGAACAAGAATTTATTGATCGTGCTTACAGTTTATGCACCAACATCTCCATTGATTATGGTATTTTAGAAAAAGCTGATAACGTATTGGTAATACCGGCCAGCTTTAGTTGGAGCGATTTAGGAACTTGGGGTTCTTTGCATGATAATATGGAGAAAGATTATTTGGGCAATGCCGTATCGGGCGAAAATGTAATTGTTTATGGAGCGGTTAATAATATGGTTCATTCTGCTAACAATGAAAAGGTGGTAATTTTAAGTGGCATTGAAAATGCAACTATTGTTGATACAGATAATGTACTGCTTATTTTTAAACAGGGCGAAGAGCAAAAAGTAAAATCTTACATGGCAGATGTAAAGCTTAAAAAAGGCGATGCTTATATTTAAGATTATAGAGATATAATTTTAATTTTCAACCTTAGTTACAAACCCACAATTTTCAATCTTTATAAAAAAAAATGAAAAGAATTGGCCCACTAAACAAAAAATTAAAAGAACGCCCATACCTATATCGTATTGAATTATTGGAGCGGTTTTATCAAATTTTAGATAATAGTAAGATCGCTTTTGTTAAGCCTGAAAAATGGGAAGACCCTTTGGAAAACATTATATTTAATGCTAAAATTATAAAAGATGGGAAACCTTATCAGCATCCTGCAAAAAAAAATATATTTGCGCAATGCTGGAGTTACGAAGGCGACTCTTACAGTATGTGGAAAATTTATACCACCAAACCCAACAACGAAGGAATTACTAAACGGCATTTAGGGGTGCGCATTACTACTAAGTTAGCTTGGCTAAAGCATCTTACCAAAAAAAATGAAGGAGCGTTTTATTACGGATTGGTAGATTATTTGCCAAAGTATAAATTAGATAAATTACCGAAAGATGCCGAGATAATAAATGCACTAAAAATAGGAACTGCAGCAAAGGAGCATTTGAAATCACTTTTGGTAAAACGAAAATCGTATGCTTTTGAAAATGAAGTGCGCTTGTTTTATATTAAACCCGAAAACAGTAAAGTTAATAAACCTCACTTTTTACAGTTTACTAATATTGAACCCTTACAGTTTATTTCTTCGGTGCGCTTTGATCCGGGCATGCCGTATGAGCAGTTTTTGAAACATAAAGAAAAACTGATTAATCAATATGGTTTTAGAAAAACGCAAATCACACAATCATCTTACTATAAAAAAAATAATTACGTTATTAATTTGGATAAGGTTTAATGTTTTTAATTGAACTCAAAGAATTTTAAAGCTATTTATATATTAAAAATTAGTTAAGCAAAGGTGTCTTTAATAAAAGATGCTTATCTTAGTAAAGTAGATTCGAAATTTTTGTGTAACATTATACACTTTAGTTGGTACTGGTTATCAATTTTGGAACTCCAAACCTCCATTATGCGTTACTATTTATAAAATTTTTATTATGCCGTTTATCTTCATTTTTGCACTTGGTTTTCTGTTAGGTTTTTTAGCTAATATGTGGTACAATGTAAAGCGGAGGGCTTAAAAAAGCATCACTAACGCATCTTACCAAAAAAATTAATTGTATTTTAAGCCATAACTAATACCTTTACGGTATATGCGCGAACAGCATTTAAACCCTGAAATTGAAGGGCAAGATAATACCGATAAAGATATTGAAGCCGTTTTACGCCCCAGCGGCTTTAACGAGTTTAGTGGTCAACATAAAATAGTTGAAAACCTAAAGGTATTTATACAAGCAGCCAAGCAACGTGGCGAAGCATTAGATCACGTTTTGCTACACGGCCCGCCGGGTTTGGGTAAAACTACCTTGGCTAATATTATTGCTAATGAATTACAGGTAAATATTAAAACCACAAGCGGTCCTGTTTTAGAAAAGCCAGGTGATTTGGCTGGTTTGTTAACCAATTTAGATGATAGAGATGTGTTGTTTATTGATGAAATTCATCGTTTAAATACCGTTGTTGAAGAATACCTTTATTCGGCAATGGAAGATTATAAGATTGACATTATGTTGGATAGTGGGCCAAATGCACGCACCGTTCAATTAAGTTTAAATCAGTTTACGCTTATTGGTGCGACTACCCGTTCTGGTTTGTTGTCTTCTCCCTTGCGAGATCGGTTTAGCATAAAATCGAGAATGGATTATTATACGGCCGAAGTTTTGCTTAAAATAATTATTCGTTCGGCAGGTATTTTAAAAACCCCTATTGACGAACAAGGCGCTGTTGAAATTTCGAGGCGCAGCCGTGGCACGCCACGTATAGCAAATGCATTGCTTAGAAGGGTAAGAGATTTTGCTCAAGTAAAAGGCAATGGCACCATTACTTTAGATATTGCTAAGTATGGCCTTGCTGCTTTAAATGTAGATGAGCATGGTTTAGATGAAATGGACAATAGAATACTAAACACTATTATAGAAAAATTTAGTGGTGGCCCAGTTGGCTTAACTACCATTGCAACCGCAGTTGGCGAAGAAGCTGGCACTATTGAAGAAGTTTATGAACCCTTTTTAATAATGCAAGGTTACATTAAGCGTACCCCAAGAGGTCGGGAAGCAACCTTACTTGCCTTTGAACATTTAGGTAAAGCTAAAAAAACGGATGGTAAAACAGGTAGTTTGTTTTAGATTGATACTTTAAATGTATTTAAGTTTTTACTTTCAACTCAAAATTATTGCCATTCCATTTATAATATTGTTTTTTGTATGATGTGAATTTCCTATTGAAATAAACCACATTTCAGCTAAACAATTTTCAACATTTAAAAACACAAAAAAAAATTACGGATTTGTACAAGGTTCATTGTAAGCTTTAAATGCAGCTCCTGTTTCCACTTTAAAACCGCTTTTTAGCTTTATACTATCTTGTGCATTTAAGGTTATAGAATAAGTAGCTTTTACAATGCCATTGGTACTAATAGTGCTGTTTGCTGCTATATTTTCAGTAATTATCGTATTACTTAAATCTAAAATATCATCTTCACAAACCTGTTCATTTGTAATACCTAAGGTTAGTTCCAAATTTTCGGGGCTATGCAAATTGCTCCTTTCCGATACGGAAGAATTTAAAGTAGTATACATTCTATTGGTTTGGCCGGTTGTAAACATAGCTTGGCACGGTGTGGCGTAATCCATGTGGTTGGTTATATTATCTAAAGAATTACATTGAAAAGAAGTGTTTATACATGCTGATCTTTCTGGTAAAGTGTTCCCAATGGTATTGGGTGTATCTTCAAGGCCATCATCTTCATCACACAGCTGTTCATCTGGGCCCCAAATATGGTATAAATTTAACCAATGGCCAACTTCGTGCGCAACCATATAGTACCATTCATTATACAAAAAATTATGCCTTCCAAAAGCCCAATAAGCCAATACAATGCCATCTAAATAAGCTTTATCTGGCTCGTTTACCAAATATGGAAAAGTAGCAAAACCAGAGGAATTGCTATTTGCAAAAGGTTGCCTAACAATGTATAAATTTAAATATTTATCGCGAGGCCAATGATATTCAAATCGCATACCTGCTTTACTACCATTTTCGGTAAAAAACCTACTTTGATGCCGTACAATGCCATTTGTTGGGTTTCCATCTGGATCAAACTTTGCCAACACAAATTCAATTTTAGTGTCTGTTTTAAGGCTGTCAAAATCTGGATGTATAAAGCCGTTATTTTGAGTGTTGGCTCTCATTCCATCATTTAAATCGTTAACACCATCGGTAACTGCTGAATTACTAATGTTTTCGTAGCCATAATTATGTACGATGTGAACAACCATAGGAATGGTATAAGTAGCTGAGTTATTTTTATAGTTAATGTTTTGTCGTTTCTGTAACATTTTATAGGCCTCATTTTCTGTAGGTTTTAAATGAGGGTTTTCGGCAAGAAATTCTTTATTATATTGATCAACACCGCAGTTAGTTTTGGTGGTCAACTTATCATTGGCAAAACTAAGGTTAGGCAATAACAAAACCTCACCTGTTAAATAAAACAGCATAATTAAAGTTGGTAAAACATTCATAATGTTATCGTTCAATTTAAAATTTAGGTCGTTGTTCTCCTTTAAAATAAGTTTTTCTCTTTAAATAATTGTATTGCAAATTGATGCGTTAATATTAATAGGTAGTTATGATGAACAAATGTTTGTCAAAATTATATTACCCGAAATAAAGCATCATTAATGTATTTCCAAAAGTAATCTTTCTATTTTTAATAGTAAAATACTACAAACTTACAAAAGTATTCATAAATACATTTGCGTAATAGCTAATATATAATACAATTAAAGTTATACCTTTCAATTAATGTATAACAAAAAATTATCCTAAAGAGGGCTTAATTAAAAAGCTTTTGTTAAAATTTTGATGCAAAAATATTACTTTATTAGCACCAATAAATGTTTCAATTTTGTTAAATTTGAAGTAGAAATTTTTCTAAAATTAAAATAAATTAACATTACAATATCATATTTTCTAACAATAAGTATTATTTTTTAAAATGTTTTTTGATTACCGTAATCGAAACGAGTTCACAGAACATTAGATAACTATTTTTTTTTTTAAAAAATTAGTTTAAGTTTGCACTCCAATTAGTCAAATATGCTACATAAAAAATCTCCTCAAAGGCAATTACATAAGTGTTTACAATCGTTTGGCAGCTAAAGTCATTAAACCGACATTTATTAAAATTTATATTTATGAAAACAAATTTTGACTTAGAAAGATCTAAGTTTAACTTAGCTTGCAAAGCAATGCTTTGCCTTACCGTTGCAATGTTATGTTTTAACATTGCTTCATTTTCCAACTCCGTAAAAGTGTATAACAATACCGAGTGTACAATGGAAGTTTTTTGTGATGAAGCTTCTTTAGGTACTGGTGTATTTTATATGGGCGAATTGCAGCCCGGCCAACGTTTTACGATTTATCCAACTGCCATATTTGGTGAAGTTTTTTGCAAAAACAAACGTACAGGTAATTATGTAAAAGGCATAGAGTTTTACTACGGCCATTTTGATTTGTACGTAAACAAAGGATGCTCTGAAGACAGACCAGAAGAAAATCCATCAACACCTGACAATACAGCGCAATGCGATGATCCAGCATTTGCCCCTTGCATTAATACTAATGTATTAGACTTTTCGCAAGATGGAATTGATTGGGGACTTAATGACATAGGAGGCTCTTACACAGTAGGTGAGCAAACATTTGATATTAGTGTTAACGATGCTGATGGAATATTTGCCGCATACCAAGCAGTTCAAGCTGACTCAGATGATGAAGGCAGTTACGAAAACAATACCGGTATTGCTATCGGTATAAACCCGCACACAACTGATGATGTGATTGAGATTAACTACAATTTATCATTAGTATCAGATTATGTAGCATTTACAATTAGAGATTTAGATAAAAAATATAAAGAAAATTCGCAACAAATAGAAGAAGTTTGTGTTTTTGGATATTTAGATGGTGTTGAAATTTTACCAACCATTACTTCCTTATGTGGAAGTGTTAAAATAAATGGCAATTGTGCTGTAGCAACAACTAACTCTATTTACGGAGAAGATGAAAGCATTAGAGTTGTTTTTGAAACTTGTATTAACGAAATAAAAATAGTTTACGGTAATGCCGTAGGTGCAGCAAACAACCCAACCTACTCAAGAATTTTTATTGGTGATGATATCGGTTTTGGTACTGCTGTTTGTACAGATGATTGTAAGATATGTACTGCCGAAGCAACAGCTATTACTTTAAATAGTGATAGCAATGAAGTTGTATGTACCAATAGTAATACACCAATTAATGTAGAAGCAGTTGGCGGAAACGGTGAAAACTCAGCTTGGGTAATTACCGATCAACAAACTAATATTATTAGTACTACAGATGTACCACCATTTACATTTAATGAAGTAGGTGATTACATAATATGGTTTTTAAACTGGGATGGTGATTTAAGCGCTGTACCAGCAATAGGTGCTAATGCCGGAGATATTGTTGGAGCCTCAACCTGTGCAATTCTTTCAAACCCAATAGAAATTAATGTTGTAGAATGTTGTACTGCCGCAGCAGCGGTAATTTCGGTAACAGGTGGTGCCGAAATGTTAGATGTATGTGTAAATGATGAAGACTTAACCACTATTACTTTTACCTTAGATGAGCCTGGTAACGGTGAAAATTCGGCATGGGTAATTACTGATGAAAATAATATTATTAAATCAGTAGCAACTGATATTCCTTCATTAGATTTATATGGAACAGATTTAGGTACCATGAAAATTTGGTATCTAAATTGGGATGGTGATTTAAGTGCTGCCCCAAACCCTGGTGAAGATGCTGCTGCAATTGTTACAAATTCTATATGTGCCGTATTATCAAACCCAGTTACAATTATAAAAGACTGTTGTTGTCCTTATTTCATTGAATTTACAGAAGATAACTTAAATTGTGATAGGGGTAATTTAAGAATAAAACCTAAATTATCAGTTGACCCATCTTTAATATTAGATGATGGCACATTAATATGTAATAATAATTTAGATTTAATAAGTTGCTCTCAAAATCCAACAATTTTTGATAGTAATGACAATATTGTAAGTAACCCTGTTACTGTTGCAGGAGATTATAGCGCTACTATTGACTGCACTTGTGCACCAGATGTAAGTTTTACCTTAACACAAGAAAAATTAGATGAGTGTAATAATGCAATACCTATTGTTGCACCAGTATTAACAGTTATGGATATTGCTGACGCTACTGCTACCTTAACCTATGTTTTTGATGGGCCAGTAACTATTGAATTTAGAAAAGATGGTGATTTAGCTTTCGAAGGATTTCAATCAGAGCTTGGTATGGCATTTTTAGCAGGTTTAGAGCCTTGCACTTCTTACGATTTTAGATCAAAAGTAGATAATGGTAATGACGGCGTAGTTATTAGTAGCGTTCAAACTTTTACTACTACAGGTTGTAGAAATATTAATATTGGTAATGTTAATTTAAGAAGTTTAAATGTAAGAGCAACTACAGCAGTTTTAAGTTGGGATAATATGCCAGGTTGTATTTATACTTTCTACTACAGAGTTGAAGGAGGAAATGAGTGGCTTAACTACAATACTTCTATTCCATTTGTAGTATTATTTGGCTTAAACCCTTGTACTAATTATGAGTGGGCATTAAAAATTAGTGACGAAAATGTTGAATCTGAAATCAGCGCTGCTCAATTAATATCAACAACCTGTCAAGGTACTAGGTTAAGTAACCCTAATGCTACCGATATTAAAATTGGTAATTTAACCGATTTACAAAATATTGAACTTGACTTATACCTTAACCCAAGTGCAGCTACTTTAACTATTGACTATATGGGTTTACCAGTTAATAGTGCAAGTATTTACGCAGCAAACGGGCAATTAGTTGAAGCCTTAACCATTAGCAATAATGGGCTAAACACAATTGATGTTAACAAATTAGATGCTGGTGTATACATTTTAGTTTCTAATTTAGATGCCGGATTGGCTAAAAATAAATTTGTGATTAGTAAGTAATTCGTAAACTTTTAATTACAATAAAAAGCGGTTGGGCATTTGCCTAACCGCTTTTTTTATGTCTTAAAAAAACACTTAAAAAAATAAGTATAAATAGGGTTATACCAATTTAAATTTAAGATGTTGAACATTTTTTGACTTTGACTGAACGAAAAATCAAAAAAATAGCTGTAAACAACATTATGGTAAGGCTTTTAAATGATGCTTTTTTGGAGAAAAGGCAAGGTAGAAGATGATTTTTTTAACTGTTATTAGATACGCTTTAAAACCTATCTAAAATTTCAGCAGAAATAGCTTGACTATAAAAAGGCTCTTTTTGTTTATCCACTTCAATATATTTCCATAAATAATTTGAGCCATATTTACTAGTAGTGATAAAGAAAAATAAGCATCTTTTATTATTACTAATTATAGCATCTGGTGTATCATAACTTAGTTCAAATTTTAATCCATCCATCAATTACGTAGCGTTATCCCAAACAATTAATATAACATCGCCAGAACAATAAATCTTACAGTAATACTCATTTTTATATTCAAGTATTTCACCTATCAACTCTATTTTATCTAAATTAATTTGCTTATAAACACCAGCAATATTTTGCTTTTTTAAAGCCAACTTATAATCTTTTGCACATCTATTTGCAAACTGTTTTGTTGCTCTTAATTCTACCAGTTCGTCAAACCGTTTATCATTTAGGGTTTCAATATAAAATTCAATATCATCTTTAATTGGGTTATGCAGCCGTTCTGGGGTGCTTACAGCAACAGGCTTTATGGTATTTAATGGTTTTTATTTATTACTATTACAGCCAATAAAAAATACAAATAACAAAACGCCTAATAGGCATCCTAAAAAAACACCAAAAAAATTCTTTTTAAATTTTAGATAAAAAAATAAAATTAAGTTAGGTAAATATTCTTTTTCTAATTAATAGCCAGCAGCCAATACTTCTGCAATATGCATAGTTTTAAACGTAAAGCCTTGTTTTTTAATGTAAGCTTCTAAATGCATTAAACAACTTACATCGGTAGAAATAATATAATCAGCACCCGATTTTTCAACAGCATTAAGCTTATGCGCTAACATTGCAGTTGCTATAGGCTCGTATTTTACAGAAAAAGTACCGCCAAAACCACAACAGGTTTCCCCATCGTTTAGAGGGATCATTTCTAAGCCTTCTACTAATTTTAATAAATTATGAGGTTGCGTTTTAATGTTACACTCTCTTAAAGCGCTGCAACTATCATGGTAAGTTGCTTTTACCTCTAAAGTTGGTTTTAAGTTTGCGGTAGTAGTAAATTTTTCTACAAACTCAGTAAATTCAAAAATTTTTGCAGATAAGTTTTCGGCTGAATTCAGTTGATCTTTAGAGGTAAATAATTTGTTGTAATTATTTCTAACAAAACCCACGCAAGATGCTGAAGGAACAACTATTAGATTGGCATCGTTGAAATCAGCTATAAATTTTTGGGCAACAGCAGTAGCGTCTTTCCACAAGCCAGCATTAAATGCAGGTTGCCCACAACAAGTTTGATTGGAGTTATAATTTATAGTGCAGCCAAGTTTTTCTAACACTTTTACCATACTAAAACCAACTTCTGGGTATAGCTGATCAATAAAGCACGGTATAAAAATGTCAACGTTCAATTATAATAATTAAAAAATTAAAATTATGAAGTAGGGTTTTTCATAACCACTACTTCATAATTAAATTTATATAAACTAATTTTTCGCACGATCCTATGCAAATATCGCCATATCATCTAACACCTTCATTACTGCTTTAACGTGCTCGCTCGAGGTATTGAGTAACGCTTGCTCATCATCGTGCAATTTAACGTCAATAATTTTTTCAATACCGTTTTTACCTAATTGAACTGGTACGCCTAAAAATACATCGTTTTGGCCATACTCACCAGTTAACCAAGCTGCTGCCGGAAAAATTCTGTTTTCGTTTTTTACAATGGCTTCTGCCATTTGCGCTGCAGCTGTACCCGGTGCATACCAAGCCGATGTACCCATTAATTTAACCAATTCTCCTCCACCTTTTTTGGTGCGCTCAACAATGGCGGTTAATCTTTCTTCGCTTATTAAAGAAGTTACTGGTATACCTGCTACAGAAGTAAACCGTGGCAATGGTACCATTGTGTCTCCGTGTCCACCAAGCAATAATGCCTGAATTTCTTTAACTGATACGCCTAATTCCATACCAATAAAGGCTTTGTAACGGCTTATATCTAAAATGCCGGCCATACCCATTACCTCATTTGGTTTTTTCTTTGAAGCCAAAAAAGCGGTGTAAGTCATTACATCTAAAGGGTTGGCTACTACAATAATTTTTGCATTTGGCGAAGCGGCTACAGAAGCTTCCGTAACTGACTTTACAATTTTTGCATTGGTAGAAATTAAATCATCACGGCTCATACCTGGTTTACGTGGTATACCGCTGGTAATAATAATTACTTCTGAACCTTCGGTAGCTGCATAATTATTAGTTACGCCTTTTACCAATGTGCTATAGCCATCAATTGGTGCACGTTGGCACATATCTAAGGCTTTACCTTCGGCAACACCTTCTTTAATGTCTAACAAAACTACTTCGTTTACAAAATCGCGCTGTGCTAAGGCTTGCGCACAAGTGGCCCCAACATTACCGGCACCTATTACTGATATTCTCATTAAATTTAAGTTAAATTGCTTTTATAAAAGATATGCAAATATACGGTTTTCATTAACTTTTATAGCTACTGCATTTTATATAAACCGTTAAATTTCTATTCATTAAAAAATTCTATTAAAGTAGTTTTTTTATAACCAATATCTTTTAATACATCAGCAATTATGTTAGCTACTTTTTTAGTTGGATAATCACCCAAATAATATACCTTATTATCTTCTTTTATAATGCTGCTTAAACTGCCATACGGTCTCAACAAACTTTGTTCTTCTTCATTTAAAAAACCTAAGTTTATTTTATAAACGTTTCTAACACCAGCTCTACTAATTTTTGGCGTTTCTCCTGCTGCCATAATGTTTAGTAAATTAAATTGGGTTAATCCTCTTTCTTTCAACTGTTCAATTACCGTTTCTGCTTCTTTTTGAAATAGATAATTCCCCATGAAGTAATACTCTGTATCATCATCAAAATAACCAATTTTAAGCTTGCCAACATCTTTAAAAACAGCTTTAAGCACCTCAGGGTTTTCTACTAATTTTAATCTTATTTGAAAAATACCGTTTGGATTAGTGCTAACCCTAGTTTTCACTTCTACCTTTTTTACATTTTCATTTATTGCTTCTTTAGCTTCGGACAAGTAAATTTCTGAGTATGGGGTCAATCTTTTATCATGTTCAAATTTCACAACCGTACCATTGCTCAAGCCTCTTTCTTTTAAAATAGCAACGTTTTTTTTTGCCAATGCTGTTGTTTGAAATTCACCAATATAATAAACACCTTTTCCGTTTGGAGCTATTTCGCTAAAGCCAGCACCAATATCTTGAAAGGCTTTAAAATAAATTTCGGGGTTGCTTACTTGTGGCAACTGAATACGGTAAAAAAGTGTTTGATCTACTTTTTTGGCAGCAGTATTTTTTTTCTTTGTTGCTAATTTTTTTTTAACAATTGGAGGCAAGTTTTTGTACATCGTTAAAGCAACCTGTTCAGCATCTTTTAAGTCCACCACCGTAGGCGGTTTTGTAAAACCTCTTGCCTTTATTTTGGGTATTAACGTTTTTGCTTTTTCTTCATCATCAAAAAAACCAAGAAAATAATACCATTGTTCGTTAGGTAGTTTTTTATGGTCAACCGTACCTAAATCTTTCAATATATATTCATAAATTTCGGGGTTGGTTACTTTTGGTAATATTAAAATAAACTCACCATTATCAACTGAACTATCTTTTATTTGTTTTGGCCTATTTGTTAATTTGGCGTCCTCAACTTTAATATAGTTTTTTTCAGCACTTGGTATATTCTTCTTTTTTTCAGTTGACGGCCTTGTTGGGAAAGCATTGTTCGAATTTTCTTTTTGTTGTTGTTTTTTGTTAGATGCTTTTTTAACACCAACAGTTTCGGCTACTATTTTCTTTTCGCTTTCCTTTTGTGGTGCAGGTTTCTTTTCTTTTTTTGAAATTATAGGCGGTATCCATTTTTTAAAAAGCGTAATTTTAGTAGTAGTTATACCAGCTCTATTTAAAGCATTATTTACATATTTTGCCCTACTTATATTTTTAAAATCTCCAAGAAACTGTTTTTTCTTACCTTTTATCTGAACAGTTTTAAGTTTGCCATAAGTATTAAAAAGATCTTCGTAGGCTGTTAAATCTTCAACTTTTAAAATTTTTATTTTAAAATGACTGCTTTTAACCGCTTTAAGATAAACCGTATCAATTTGTAAAGTATTAGCAGCCTTTTGTGCTTGTGAAACATTAAAAAATGCCACATTAACTAAGGCTGCTAATACCCAATAAATCAAAAAAGGTCGTATAAAATTCATTTTCTAAAAAACACGATTTTACGAATCATCATTTTCTAAAAAAGGATATCTGTAATCTAACGGCGGATCAAAGGTTTCTTTAACTGTTCTGGCAGAAACCCATCTTAATAAATTTAATTTTGAACCCGCTTTATCGTTTGTACCAGAAGCTCTTGCGCCACCAAATGGTTGCTGACCAACAACTGCGCCAGTAGGTTTGTCGTTAATATAAAAGTTGCCAGCAGCATGTTTTAATTTGTTAGCGGCCAAAGTAACAGCCGCTCTATCGGTTGCTAAAATGCTACCAGTTAATGCATAAGGGCTGGTGTTGTTTAGCAAATCGAGTGTTGCTTCAAATTCTTTTTCATCATACACGTAAATGGTTAATACTGGGCCAAAAATTTCTTCGCACATGGTTTTATATTGCGCATCTTTTACCAAAATAACCGTTGGTTCAATAAAATAACCTTTTGCTTTATCATAATTTCCACCAATTAATATTTCGGCATCGGCATCTTTTTTAGCACCATCAATATAAGCAGCAATTTTATCAAAAGCAGTTTCATCAATTACAGCATTTATAAAATTACCAAAATCTTCAACCGTACCCATTTTAAAAGATGCAATATCGGTGAGTAGCTTATCTTTTACTTTTGGCCAAATACTATTAGGCACATAAGCCCGTGAAGCTGCCGAACATTTTTGCCCTTGATATTCAAAAGCACCTCTTGCCAAAGCGGTAGCCGTTACAATTGGGTCGGCAGAAGCGTGCGCTATTACAAAATCTTTACCACCAGTTTCGCCTACTATACGTGGGTAAGTTTTGTACACATCAATGTTTTGCCCAATAGTTTTCCATAAATGCTTAAAAACTCCGGTAGAACCTGTAAAATGCAAGCCAGCAAAATCTGGATGGTTAAATATTACTTCGCCAGCAGTTGGGCCATCAACGTAAATTAGGTTGATTACGCCATCGGGCAGGCCAGCTTTTTTAAGCAGTTGCATTATAAAGTGTGCAGAGTAAATGGCAGAATCGGCACATTTCCAAACTACAGTATTGCCCAACATTGCCATACAAGTGCTTAAATTACCAGCAATAGCAGTAAAGTTGAAGGGCGAAATAGCAAAAGTAAAACCTTCTAAGGGGCGATATTCGGTGCTGTTCCAAATTCCATTACTTGAAATGGGTTGTTCTGCATAAATTTCGTTTACAAAAGCAACGTTAAAGCGCAAAAAGTCGATAAACTCGCAAGCAGCATCAATTTCGGCTTGGTATACGTTTTTTGATTGCCCCAACATGGTGGCCGCATTTAGTACGTAACGATATTCGCCAGCTAATAAGTCGGCTGCTTTTAAAAAGATGCCGGCACGCTGTCTCCAAGGCATTGCCTCCCAAGCTGGTTTGGCTGCAAGGGCAGCGTTTACCGCATCAGTAACGTGCTGTTTATTACCATTACAATAAGTAGCCAATTTGTGTTGATGTTCGTGCGGTGGATGTAAAGTATGCACATCATCTGTAGTAACTTCTTCTCCACCAATATACATCGGTATATTTATTTGTTTTGCTTTTAACTTGGCTAAAGCAGCTTTTTGCTTAGTACGCTCAATGCTGCCAGGCGCATAGCTTTTTACCGTTTCGTTTATTGCTTGGGGTATTTTATAAATTGCATCTGCCATTTATTGCTTAATATTTTTGTAAAGGTAAGATGCTTGACGGTAAATAAAAAACAAGGGAGTAGATTTAAGAACACAGATGATAGATTTTAGATGACCGAGTGATTGCACATAAAAAACCGCTGTAGTTGTAATGAACCTTCTATTAAACAAAAAAACGGCTGCACTTATAAAAGTACAGCCGTTTAAAAGAAATTTTATTGAAAATTTTTACTCAACTCTTGTCCATACACCTGCACAAGAATCAACAGCACCAAAGCTATCAGTAACAATATAATCCCAGTTAATGGTACTTCCATCGGTTGACATGATACCCATACCTTCGGCTAACAAACCTTGTACATCACTCAATGGTATACTAATGGTATCACCAGAAATTACGGTGTTCCAAGAAAGTAGTTCACCAAAGCCACCAAAATTAAACACTTGTACCTGAGTTTGATCGGTTGTGTTAGGATTGATTATTGCATCATAGGTATATGATTCTGTACTACATTCATCAGCAGCATCCCAATTACCAATAAATTTACCTGTTGCCAACACATCGCAGGCATCGCCATCAAAGCCATTGATACATTCGCAAGCACAGGTTGATCCGTCTGCTGATTCAGTTGGTATGCCGTTTAAACCACATTCAAGGGTGTCGCAAGGGTCTTCTACACAACCCGTAAATACAAAAGCGGCTAATGCAATAGCCATTAAAGATTTTAAAAAATTGTTCATATTATTATTTATTGTTTTGTTAATTAATTTTATTTTGATTGTTATTTATTGCAGCAGTATATTACTAAATTATACGCTACTTCTTAAAATAATCTAATTTATTGCTATCCAAATTTTTATTAAGATGGTATAACTATAAAGTCATCATATTATTTTGTTGGCGCATAGAATTTTGTACCATTAAATTTTTATTTTAGTTAGACTACTTTTTAACTAATAGTCAATATTTTTATTTTGAGCCTTTACATATTTAAGCTTCAATTAGAAATTCTTATTAATTTTTTATTGTTGCGAAAGCTTGTGTAATTTTTTATATAAGTTGAGCTTAGCATTAAGGTGTCGGTCGGTTTACCTATAAGTGTGCCTAATATAATTAATTGTTGTTCTACACTATCTTCATTAAAAAAAACAACGCTTTGTTCAAAAATGTTTGCCGTACTATCATTTTGTACAATTGCCAAAACCCTATGGTTATCACTTATGCCAGCGTAGTTGGCAATACTAATACTATCTGTAGCAGCATTGTATACGCTAACTGTAATGGTGTCAATTACAGAGCCTTGTTGTGTATCAAAAACTTCATATTGACCAGCAAAGTAGGTGGCATAACTATTTTCGCACTGGCTACCTGTGTAATTTTTCACACAACTGCAGGTTCCGTTAATACATTCTCCTTTTTGGGAGCAGAAAACCTGGGTACAAGGATCTTTTAAACAGCTTGTTTGCGTAATTACGATTATTAAATAGAGTGTTAAATATTTGAGCATTTCATTTTAATTAGTGCAAAATTATAATTATTAAATGATTTTTTTCTTAAAAAATACAAATGATTATAAAGGCAATGGATAAATAATGAATAACTGTTTAGGTGTGTAACTATTATTTGAGCGTTTTGTATAAAAAAAAGCCTACTACAAGGTAGTAGGCTTCTTATAAATGTAATCCTTTTTTTTTCTATCTCTTAATTATTCTTTTAGAAACTGTGCCTGCACTATTACTAATATTAAGTATATAAGTACCTGCAATTAAGTTACTAAAATCAATTTTTTCTGTATGATACATATCTCTGATGTTCATTGTATTTGATTGTTGCAGTTTACCACTAACGTCGTAAATGGTGTATTGTAAATCTTCACCAGGCAATTCAGAAGTAAAGAAACTTAACTCAATATAATCTACAACAGGGTTAGGATAAACTTGCATAGATTCGTCTATGTTGCCTAATATTTTAGGTGCTATTGTGCCTAAGTTATATACTACAAAGTTATAGGTTATTGCAAAAACAAATATGTTATCGGTAGCCGTTGCAGTGCAGCCATTTGCATCTGTATAGGTATAAGTGATGTCGTGTTGGCCTGGCCCAGCTATTGAAGGATTAAATGCACTAAATACAACGCCAGGTCCGCTAAAAGTACCTCCACTTGGTGAGGCCGATAAATTTATAGGGCTACTAGCGCCTGTTGAAGCTGGTAAAGTAAAACTTACAGTTGGGTTAGCATTAACGGTAATTGCCGAGTTTGTTGTAGTGCTACCAGAACCACCTGCATTTGTTGCAGTTAAGGTTACGTTGTATGTACCTGGTGTATTATAAGTAATTGTTGGGTTTTGCGCTGTTGAAGTGGCAGGGCTTCCACCTGGGAAACTCCAATTCCAACTGGTTGGGTTGTTGGTAGAATTATCGGTATAAGTAACTGTAAAAGGGCTACAACCAGAATTTTGTGAGCTGGTAAAAGCTGCTACTGGTTGTGCTACTGCTTGGTCAGATATACAAAAATCATCTACGCCAGCTTCTACAATATGTCCTTGGCCAATGTCGCTAGCTCTAAAGCGTAAGCGCATGTTACTGCTTAGGGTTACAAAATTTAATACTCTAAAGTTGTTATTTACCCATTGGCTTTCTTGGTTGCCATCGGTAATGGTTTCAACAGTTGTATAGCTGCTGCCGCCATTATTACTAATTTCAACTACCATTTCATCATCTGCGGCCGAATTTCCTCCATCATCAAAATACCAACGGTCGTATTCAATATAAGGATCAACGCCAGCACTTAAATCAAAAGCTGGTGAGGTAAGTATTACTTCCCCGCCATCAATATCATCACCACCAACGCCACCGCCAGCATTACCTGTTACATAGCATTGATCGCCTAAATCATTATTTACATCAAAATCTGGGTTAGCTGGTGTACCGTTAAGGTCAGTTCCTATTGGTTCTCCTAATTCCCAAAAACCAGTAGTAGCTCCATTATTGCTGGCAGACCAACCTAAGTCGGCTGCAAAATCATCACAATAACCTTGTTGAAGAGTTATATCTAAATTACCACAGGCTTGCACATTGGTAATAGCTTGGGTAATATATCCCCATTTTCCAACATAGCCGTTAAAAGTGGTATTTGTGGTAAGATTTGCGGTATAGTTACCAGAAGCATTTGTTGTAGCGGTTGCAGTAAAACCTGCACCATCATCAAAAACCAAAGTTACTCCACTAAGTGGGCTGCCACTTCCGTCTGTAATTTGCCCGCTTTGCGAACACGCACCTTGTAAAGCCAATTGAACATTTTGACTAACTGTTGCACAGTTCGTCATATTAACTGTTATAGTTTGCGAGGCATAACCTGGGGCATCAAAGGTTACGCTATAAGTACCTGCATTAGGGGTGCCGGTACCATAATAACCTGTAATATCAGATGTTGTATTGGCGTTAGTTTGGCCAGTAAAAGTTACGGTTGCATTATTAATTGAATTGCCAGAGGCGGCATCTGTTATGGTACCTGTTAACCTAACTGCACAAGGGCAGCCAGCTTCTAAAACAAATAATCCTTCGGTTTGATCGGACGCTAAAATGTTGCCACTTGGTAAAAATGGGAATGCTCCCCAGCAACCATCAAAACTACCACCCGTACTTGGGTTGGTATCGTAAAAACCAACTTCAACCAATATACTAGGTACTTTTGCATCAACAACAGTTACACCATCAGTATACCAAGAGGTTATTAAGCAATCGTCTAATACGTGTGTATTATGTGGTACTGTACCTGTGCTAGGTGAAGAAAAATTACCATCAACTCGCTGAATATTGCCAAGGTTACTAATGTCATAAGATCCCACTTCTGAACCCGGCCTTTCATCGGTAGTAAAAAGGTGGCTACCATCATCACTTAACCAAGTATTGTGTGTAAAGTTATTAGTGGTAGCTTGCGTAGCTAAAACCACAGTATTGCTTTTATTGGTTACATCTACAATAGAAAAAATGCCATTGTTTATTTCGGCAGTATATAATATGTTATTGCGGGCAAAACCATCGTGACAATAACGAGTATTGTAAACGCCAACAACAGGTGGGTTGGTTGGGTTTGCAGCTAAATCGGCCATTATTGCGCCACCAGTTTGGTAGTCTGCACCAAATACATACATTATACCAAATTCATCTATATATAAATTGTGTGCTGTGCTAAACGAAACGCCGTTGTTACCAGTCCAAAAACTATTTGTCATTGAACTTGGCAAACCGCTTAGGTCAAAAATTTCAATTCCGTTGCCACTTTCGTTACTAACGTAAGCGTAGTTACCCCAAGTTTTAATATCTCGCCAAAGAGAGTTAATACCATTTTGTGTTTGAACTTGAACTGCATTATTAGGGTTGGTTACGTTAACTACCGAAAAACCATCGGTAAGACCAACTAAGGCATATTCGTTTGCACCACTGCTGTAACCCCAAATATCGTTTAGTGTTTTTCCTGGGTAGGTTAAATTGTCAAGCAAGTTAATTTGGTTTTGAGCATTGACTATAAGAATGCTACCAAAAATTGTAAGTAAAATTGTAGTAAATAATTTAATTCGATTGTTCATTTTGTTTATTGATAAGATTTTGTCAGTTAAAATTGCAAAAATATAAATGTATTAGTGTTTGTTAGCAAGGTTAATCATTTTATTTAAGTAGTGCCATTATTTTACCATACATTAATTATAAATGATAACCAGTTTACCTTAATTCTGCTTCCTATTATTTTAATTAAAATTAAAATTGCTTGCTTTTACCGCAGAATCTCGTTTAAAATTAAGTGAAAAAGTTAGTATTATTTGCTCTTTGTTTTAAATTTATGAGTAAAAATATAATAGCATAAAATAAAAAATGTTCAAAAATATGATAATCAGTAAATTAGTAGATTTTGCGAAATTGGTTTAATAGCTTAATTTTGAGCATTAAATCGTAAATATGAAAAAATTAATACTTGTCTCTATTATCTTAATCAGCCTTAGTGGGTTCAGCCAAAATAATAGTGGTAGCTCAAAAAAATCTAAGTTTAAAAATAAAGTGATGTCGAAAGAAGATTTAAAAATTACTGGAAAAGTAAGAAAAAGTAATAAAAATACCACACCTAAACCAAATGCTTCAAAAAGCGATGCCTTACCTGCAAAAAAAAATGTAAAAACAAAGAACTTTGATGCCTATAAAACTCACTTTATTGATCAACTTTGGCAGCTAAATCCTGTTTGGGCAAGTAAAGAGGGTTTTCATAAATATGATGCTGCCATAAAAATACCAGATGAAAAAAATAGAACAAAAAAACTAATAGCTTACCAAACGTTGCTAAACCAACTAGTTGAATTTGATACTACTTTATTTAAAACGAAAGAGAAAACAGATTATGCCTTAATTGATAATTTTCTAAATTCTTCAATGTGGTATATAAATGAATATAAAGATTATGAATGGAACCCAGCTACTTATAATTTAGGTGGCGCTTTTGATGCCGTGCTAAGAAATAATGCTGCTACCGACGATGAAAAAACTGATTTTCTTTCAAAAAAACTATCATTAGTACCGCTATATTACCAACAAGCAAAAACTAATATTTCAAAAGCTACTGTTGAACATACCGAACTCGCAATAAAACAAGTTAAAGGTTCTTTAACCATATTTAAAAACGATATTCCTGATGTTGTAAATAATTCTACCAAACCCAATGCCACCAAGGCAAGCATTTTTAACCGTTTGGCAGAGGCTATTGCTGCTATAGAAGATTACACTAAGTGGTTAGAAAAAAAGTATTTACCCAAAATTAAAAAAGATGGTGCTGCAAGATCGTTTAGATTAGGAAAAGAGCTTTATACTCAAAAATTTAATTACGATATTAACAGCAAATTGACTGCTGATGAAATTTATAATAAAGCATTAAATGAAAAGCAAGAAACGCTTAAAAAAATGGAAGAAATTGCGGTAAACTTATGGCCCAAGTATTTTGAAAACACAAGTATGCCAGCAAATGGTGCTGTAAAGCAGTTGATAGAAAAAATATCGGAACAACACGTTGAAAGAACCGATTTTATTGAGGCTATAAAACTACAAATACCAGAATTGAAAAAATTTGTTGAAAAGCACGATTTAGTTTATTTAGACCCAGAAAAACCATTAGTAGTAAGAGAAACCCCCAAGTATATGGTTGGGGTAGCAGGCGCCAGTATTTCATCGCCAGGGCCTTATGAAAAAGATGGAGAGACCTACTACAATGTTACGCCGCTTGATAATTACAACGACGAAGAGGCCGAAAGTTATTTGAGAGAATATAATAACTACATGTTACAAATATTGAACATACACGAAGCCATACCTGGGCATTATACACAATTGGTGGAGGCCAATAAAGTGCCAAGTATAATAAAAAGCATACTAGGTAATGGCACTATGGTAGAAGGTTGGGCTTGCTATACCGAAAAAATGATGTTAGAAGAAGGTTACGGCAACAACCAACCAGAGCTATGGTTAATGTATTACAAATGGCTTTTACGCATAATAAGTAACACTATTTTAGATTATGGTTTACATACTCAAAATTTAAGCGAGTCAGCTGCTTTAGATATGTTAGTGAACGATGCTTTTCAAGAAACAACCGAAGCCTTAGGTAAAATTAAACGTGCCAAACTAACACAGGTTCAGCTTTGTAGCTATTATACTGGTTTAACAGAAATATTAGAATTGAGAAATTTATATTTTGAAGAAGTAAAAGGTAGCCTAAGAGATTTTCACGATAATTTTTTGAGCCATGGCAGTGTGCCAGTAAAAGAAATTGAAAAGTTGATTATTCCTTAGGAGACTGTTGAAAATAAAAAAGAGTTTAGTAAAGTTACTAAACTCTTTTAATCAACCAATTAGCATTATGAAAAACCTAAACCATAATTCTATTATCTTATACAGGATTAATTAAAAAAGGTTTCGTTTTTTTCAATTATTTCTAAAAAAACTTCAAATTTTGGTTGAAAAGATGCGAAATTCCTCAAATAGTCGATTTAATTTTTCTTTTTCGGTATGGTAAGTTACAAACTCGTTTATGGCATTTATACCCTTATCCTTTATTTTTTCAAAATGAGGCTCCTTGTTTTCCTTAGAAATTGGTGCGGTATACCAAGCATTATTAAAAAAGCGGTAACGAATATTATTTTGTATAAAACAAAACTGATTATACCTAAATTGTGGTAAGGTTTTACCTTTGTTATTATACCAAAAGCTTTCTAACACCGCAGTTGCTTCATCAGGTTCATTTATTAGTGAAGGGCCTGTAGTGTTAATTGCTAAAAATTTTAATATGGTATGAAATAAATGCTTGGTACTTACCTTTTGTTTTACAACGGTGCTTTCGTTTTTACCTGGCGGTAAAATAAACAACGGAACATGATTACCGCCATCAGTTACATTGCTAAAATGGTATAGCCAGTTTTGCTCGCCAAAAGCTTCGCCATGGTCGCCACCAAATACTACAAAATTGTTTTTGTTTTGATGTTGTTCTGCTACAAATGCATCAATGGTTTCTGCAATAATATTATAACTAGTTAACTGCCTGTTTTCTATTTTTTTTAGCTGTTTTGTTTTTGTATGATGCTTATTATCGGTTAAAAAGGTTTGGTTGGCAAGGTGAAACAATTGTTTTGCTTCTGCAAATTTTTCAAATAAACCGGGCGTAGAAAATTTAAAAACAGGGGAGATATGATAGGGGAAATGTGTTTCCATCAAATTAATAAAAATAAAGCTTTTTTTATTTTTAAGCTCATTACGTTGTATTATTGATTTTGCGGTATTAAAAGAATCGTGAATCATTTGCTGCATCCAAGCTTTGGCCATCTCTAAATCTTCCGACATTTTGGCCATCAAAAAATCTTTTGAAAACAATTTTTTTCTGAGCCGTGGTTTACCTACCAATACCAAAAATTGTTGCATTTTTTTAAACTTTGGCTTTACGGTGGTCCATATTTTTACTACTTCATCAAAGCCGCGGTGTAAACCAAATATTTCTGTGGTGGCTATGTTGGCGGTAACTTGGTGGGTGGAGTAGCCGTTGTTTTTTAATAGCTCGGCAATGGTTGGTATATCTTTATTAATACTTCTGGTTTGGCTGGTTGCCCCGTGTTGATGTGGTGATAAACCGGTAAATAGACTGGCGGTTGCTGGCAAAGTCCAGCAGCCGGCAGAGCGGGCCTGCGTAAAGTTGTAGCTGTTGTTGTTTAAATATGGCGTAGGCGTAGTTGCGCTTGTTACTGTTTTGTACCTTAAACTGTCTGCAATTATTATAATTATGTTATCTGGCAAATGCTGCATAAAAGCCCATTTTCTATTAAATATTAAATGTGCAAGAAAAGGTATTTTTGCATAGGAACAATAAAAAAATAAATTTACCATTTGGCTTTGCCATTTTCCGATATACTGCCTTGAAAAGCCGTGTATTAGCTCTGCTTAGACTGCTTTTTTCAACTCGTCTAACAAAAAGTGGTTTTCTCATAGGTGATATATTTGCTTTCTCATCGTTCTTTGGGAAGCCCCCCAATCCTCCAAATTAATACTTGCAGGCCATTTTTTTGTAAAATAAAAACGGATGACTTTTAAGAGAAGTAATCCCTCAGTTTTAAAGGGAGCTACTGCACATTTAAAGCTTCGTAATAAATTGGAGCATACCGTTTGTTCGTTGTTTTTTTGTTTTGGTTGCATTTTACTTTACAATGGGTTTGGGTTTTGAGGTAATATCTTTTTGCGGTTAATACGACTGGGCGCGGTTGGAAAAATAGCCTTGACAGGAGTGGTTATACCATTTTTTGTAGGGCTTTTGAAGCGTTGGCAAAATGGTATTTGAACGGATGGCGAGACCAAAATTTATGCGAGGGTTAAAGGTTTCGCTTCTTAATCTAAAAAATTTATGACTTTTTTGTAACGAGGCCAAAAATTTGGTTAAATAAAGCGTTGCTCGCAATTTCCTTTCTCAAAAATGGGCTACATTTCCTACTGAATATTAATGCTGCGCTTACTTTATTTACTGGCTTTTTGGTTTCTTATAACGTAAACTGATAAATTATTTGGGTTAAATTTGATGGTTAGTTATCGTATTAAAGTGATGTTGCCTTTATCTTTATATAGCTCATCTAAAAAAGTAATACCTATGGCATAATATACATATACACCAAGCTCTTGTGGTTTACCGTTAAAAGTACCGTCCCATTTTTGGTTAATGTCGTTGGTTTCAAAAACCTTTTGCCCCCAGCGATTGTAAATTCTAAAAATGTCAAGGTTTTTTATGCCTTTTGGGGTAATACCAACTATATCGTTTGTGCCATCATCATTAGGGGTAAAGGCACTTGGCACCCAAAGGTTAAAAATATTATTTACTGTTACTGCAACGGTATCGGTTAAACTACAACCAAATTGTGATGTGGCTGTTATTATATAATCTCGAGTTTGTAGCGGTTGTAACTCGGGGTTAGTGGTATTGCCACCACTTAGTATATCAATGTTTGGCAACCATTGTATAGTTTCGGCATTATTTTCTACGGTGGCATTAAATTGAATAATATCACCTATATCAATTACTACATCGTTACCTGCATTAACATTTGGTGCCGGCTGAACATTTACAAAAACATCAACTTGGCCCGAAAAGCAAACATTACTCACATCTACAATATAATTGGTACTTTCTTCTAATGTAGCAATTGGGTTGCTAGAAGTAGGATCGTTTAAACCTGTTGGCGGTTGCCAGTTATAGAAATCGCCGCCATCGGCCATTAATTGTATTGGTTCTAATTCGCAGGTAGTTAAATTATAATTTATGGTAGTATTAATTGGTTTTAATACTTTTATAAAAATGCTGTCTGTATTGGCACAGTTAAACTCGTTTTCGGTAATGGTTAAATAATAAGTAATATCATCTTGAGGGTTTACTATTGGATTGTTAATGCTTGTATTGGTGATAAAACTATCGGGAGACCATTGATAACTAATTTGCCCAATACCGTTTCCTACTATTTCTCCAAAACCGTTTAGATTAAAACTATCACCAAGGCAAAGGGTATCGTTTTTACCCACTTGTATGTTTGGTAAAGGCTGTGAAACAATTTGTAGGTTATCGCTACTAACACAACCATTTGGGTCGGTAGCTATTAGTGTAACTATAGTATTTTCTAAAGGAGTTATTGTAGGATTTTGTAGGGTATCATTATCAATTAGGGCAGGTATATCTGTACTCCACAAAAAAGTGGCTGGTACATTTACTTGGCCGCTTAAAACTACTGTGCTTCCAATACATACATCTTTATTCATACCCGCATCAACTACTAATTTTTCATACAACGTAATCGAACTTGTTGTAGTTTCGGAGCAGCCTTCATCGCCTATTGCAGTAAGTAAAATGTTATAATTACCGGGGCTTGTAAAGGTATATTCAATGTTTAAGTCATCTGACTCTAATAAAATGTCACCCAATTCGTTTGTAATTTGCCATGCTCTGCTAACTATGCTACCAATATTAATATTAGATAAATCGGAAAAATTAATGGGCTGTTGGTCTATACAAATTGAGGTATTACCAAAATCTGTTTCGGGTGTTGGTGTTACCTCAACTTGTTTGGCTAATTCTTGGGTGCAACCGAAGCTATTGGTGGCAGTTAAAAAAACTTCGTAATCACCTCCTAAATCAAAAATATTTTCAGGATCTTGTAAAGCAGAAATATTACCATCACCAAAACTCCAACTAAAGTTAGTAAAAGTGCCGTAATCAGAAGTACTTTGGTTGGTAAAAGGCATTGCTCCACCAGCACAGGTTGATTCCCAATCAAAATCTACTACCATTTTAGGATATAGGTCTAAAATAATGTTAGCGGTATCTGCACAAAGTTTATTTGGGTTGGCTATTAGTGTTACTTCATATCTACCAGTATCTGGATATTCGTAAAGCGGATTTCTTAAAGATGAAGTGTCCATTCCATTTGCAAAACTGTCTCCAAATTGCCAATAGAAACTTTCTGTACCTTCTGATTGGTTAATAAATTGAACGGTATAATCTTCACATTCTTTTAAAATGAAGTTGCCTTCAGCGTCAATATCATCAGATGCTATTTCGGCTTGTACCACATCGCAATCTACAATTTTAAGCTGGTAATCCCTTATTGTTGTGTTTAACAGTTCTCCATTTCTATATTCTGAAACACAAATACCAATAACATATCGGCCCACATAATCTGGAAATGCGGTTAATAAACCTGTGTTTCGATCTATAGTCATTTTAGGCCTACCTCCAATTTGGTTTTCTGCACTAAAATAATCTCCCCAAACTATGGGTTGATATGGTGGAGAGGGTATTGCATCCATTGCAAACAACTGCGGTTGATCAGGACCTAAAGGATAATCAAAAGGTGTACAAAGTTCATATACTAAGTCATCACCATCGGGGTCAATGGCAGAATGGTCAAACTCAAATGGATAACCTGCACATAATATTATTGGGGGTAAGTTTCTAAATACTGGTGAAGAGTTGCAATTTGCTTCTGCATTTGGAGGAATAGTTAAAATATAAGTACTGCCTTGATCTTCGGGCTGATTAAGATTATTTATTGAGGCATTTCTGCAACAACGCATATAATTAAGCGTATAACCTGTACTTGATGGTGGCAAAGTTATCTGTTCACGATAACCGGTTGAACGTTCTACACATACCTCTGGTTCTTCTTTTAAGCATAGCTGATCGATTTGTAACGGAATTACTTCTTTTTCATTAATGGTGTCTAAATTCATAGTAAAAACACCAACAAACTGATTATTGCCATCGAAAACAGAAATAAGTGCATCTCCATCGAAATTGGCACAAAATGGAGAACCTGCTCGGCATTCACAGTTTCTATAAACTGTTAATTCAACTTCATATTCATTGCCTTCATCATTACTGCCAATGCATCTATAAGAAAAATCGCCTCCTATTAAATGGCCTGCGGATATATTATTACTAAACAAAAGTAATAATGCAACTATGTAAATTGTATATTTAATATCTATGGCTTTTATTCATAACGATTTAATACTGCTAAAATTACATTAATAAATGTTATTGTGCTGATACAATTATCTCTGCTACTTTGGGGCAAATTTGTTTCATCTTAAATAATACTTCATCCTTTAGGTCTGCTCTGTCTTCGGTTGCTTCTGTTAAGTTATTGGTACAATTTTGCATTGGCTTTGCAAGTGCTTTAAGCTTGTTGGCATATTCTTCGGATGAAATTTCTTTTTTCCCATATTGGTTTTGTAAAACGGCAAATGGTTTTAAGCAGTCACAAGTTTTGGTTGCCAAAATTCCAGCCTTCGATTTGTCTTTACTTTCAGCCTTTGACGTATTGTTGGTATTACTTTTACTTGTGTTGGTGTTTGTACAACCTGCTAAAAGTATTACTATAACTGTTATTATAAATGTATATTTCATATTAATTATTATTTTTTGTTTCGAAAAAGCCGGTGCTTTTATTTTTTTGAACATTGTTCCAATTAAAATACCTTCCATTCATTACTATATAAACGCCAACGGGCAAACATTGTACAAAAGCTAAGGCGCTGCCTAAATTAAACAATCCATCAGAACTACCAAATTTATAAGGGATTAAAGCGCCGGTTAAAACTATAGTTTTGCTAAGCTTAGCCGCAGCTAGGTGTTTTGCAGTAACTACCATTGTATCTGTACCGTGTGTTATAATTATTTGATCTTCAATTGCTTTTTTACAATTATGAGTTATCGTTTCTCTATCTTCATCTGTCATTTCTAAGCTGTCAATCATCATTAAAGTTCTTATGCTTAGTTTAACTGTTGATCTACCAAGATCAAAAATTTCAGGTAAATGTGTATCGTCAAAATATAATTTCCCTTTTATCATATCATACTCTTTATCAAAAGTACCGCCTGTAACAAATATTCTTATTGCCATTATTAATGGCAAATATAAACAAGCATTTTAATTTTAAGCCTTGTTTAAAGAAGCAGTTAAAATTTATTAAAATAAATAAAAATACTACTACATTATATGTACAAACATATATTTGCAGCAAGATTGTGAGAATAGAAGAGGCTATAAAGGTTAAATCGTTTAATAATGAATACCATAAATTGATTGTAAACTTACAATTTACAAACAGTTACTTGCAAGAACTTTTAATAGATTGGATAAGACCTCACGGTTTAACCATACCACAATTTAATGTTTTACGCATTTTGAGAGGGCAACACCCAAAAGCAGCATCGGTTACTTTAATTGTTGACAGAATGCTTGACAAAAGCTCTAATGTTTCGCGGTTAGTTGAAAAACTTAGGGTAAAAGATTTATTGGAAAGAAATATTAATAAAATTGATAGAAGACAAGTTGATGTTTTAATTAATATTAAGGGCCTCAACTTACTGTCAATAATTGATGAAACTTTAGTGCAAATAGAAAATCATTTTAAACATCTAACCGAAAACGAAGCAAAAACTTTAAATAATTTATTAGACAAGTTTAGAGATAACATTTTAAAATAATTAAATCAACAAAATGAAAACAATTAAAATTACAGCAGCACTAATAATATGTGTTGCATTTATCGGAAGCGAAACATTCGCTCAAAAATTTAAAATTGATACTGAAAACAGCGCTATACTTTGGACAGGCTACAAAATTGGCGGTCAACACAATGGTAATATAATGCTAAAATCGGGCAAATTGTTTGCCAAAGAGGATGGCATTAATGGCACATTTGTAATTGATATGACTACCATTAACACTACCGACTTAGAAGGTGAAATGAAAGGAAAATTAGATGGTCATTTAAGCGCACCCGATTTTTTTGATGTAGCTGAGCACCCAACTGCTACATTTAAATTAAATAAAATGACGCCAGTAAGAATAAAAGAAGGTAGTGATGCTACACATAAGGTAACGGGTGATTTGACTATTAAAGATATTACTCATACCGTGCAATTTCCGGCAAAAGTAGTAATTGATGGAGATAAAATGACTGCAAATGCTAAACTTAGCATTGATAGAACTATGTGGGCTGTAGAATACGGTACTGCCGGTAATGTATTAGCAACATTAAAAGATAAAGTAATTTATGATGATGTTGATTTAGAGTTGAACATTAACGCTATGGTTGACGATACTTTAATTGAAGAAATTACAGAAGGCACAAAAAAGATGGCTGAAAAAGTGGGTGATGGAGTTAAAAAAGCTGCTGAAGGTGTAAAAGATGCAGCCAAAAAAGTGGGTGATAAAATGAAGATAGATGAAGATAATGATAGTGATGAAGATGGTGATAGTGATGAAGATGGTGAATAAGCCTCTTTAAATTTTATAAAAAAAGCCGCTGCTATTAAAGCAGCGGCTTTTTTTATATTGTTTATTGGCAACCATCAATTATTGCCTCAAATGTTGCACCTTGTTTTACCTCAAAATTATTAAACAAATCTATAAAAGTATTGGCCTTAAAAAAAACACTATCATTTATCTGTACATTTCCGTTTGATTGAATGAAATCGGAAACCTGATAAAGTCCTGCATTTATATTTAAAGTATCCATTTGAATAAAATTTATCATACAATTATTACCAATTATTAAATTGCTAATTTGAAACTGGCAATTATTAGCATCTGAAATTGTAACCGCATAGTTACCCATAGTTAGTTGGTCAACATCTTCTGTAGTAGCATTATTTGACCAACTAAAACTGTAGGGCGATATGCCACCCGAAACTGATAAATCAATTGCACCATCATTTACAGTAGCAGAGTTTACATTTGAGATAATGGTACTTGCAGTAATTTGTGATGCTGCTGTTATTTCATAACTACCCGTAAAAGGGCAACCATAAAAATCTGTAATTGTTAATTGATAACTGCCAGAAGTAAGGTTGTTAGCTACCGAGCCTGTAATACCTGTTGACCATAAAATGGAGTAAGGAGCTGTACCATTTAAAGTATTACTTAAAATAAGCATACCATTAGATTTTCCTAAACAAGTTTCATTATAAATAGCAACATCAACTGATATAGCATTACAAGTTATCGCATCAATTGCAATTGAATTACTAATTTTACAGCCAACTACATCAGTAACATCAACTGTATAATTACCTGGTGCTAAATTATTTATAGCAGAAGTAGACATTCCATTTGACCAATTGTAGGCAAAAGGTGATGCACCTCCCGAAACATTTACAGATGCAGTACCATTATTAGTTTGGTAATAAGTTTGATCTGTTTTATTAATAGAAAGTAAGAAAGCAGAACAATCAATTGCGTCGATACTTATATTTTCCGTTTTAGAACACCCATTAGCATCCATTACAATTACTGAATAGTTGCCAGGCGCTAAATTATTGACAGAATTAGAAACACCACCATTTGACCAACTGTAAGTATAGGGTGAAATTCCCCCAATTGCATTAACGGTAGCTATGCCATTATTTGCTTGAAAGTAACTTTCATTTGTAGTAGATGTAGTTGTTGATAATACAGCAGGTTCTGTTAGTGTATAGGTTTGGTTAAAAGCACATCCATATACATCAGTTAACACCAAATTATACGAACCTGCACTTAAACTAATGTTAGTATCACTAGTTGCACCGTTTGACCAACTGTAACTATAAGGAGCCGTACCGCCATTGGTACTGCCAATAATAAAACCATCATTTGAGCCATTGCAAGATAAATTTACCGTTGTTGCATTAAATGTTAACAAACCATCACAAAATGTATTTTCAGCTCTTGGTGTAGTATAAATTGCTTGAGCTGACCAGTTAACTGAATTAGAATTATCGGAGGTAGCATTAATTAGTGCCAATGAATATTTACCATTATCTGGTATCGTATCCCACGGTAAATTATCGTTATATCGTAAAGTGTCAATAATGTTTTCTGTAGGATCAAGTAGCCAAATATTTTCACCACTATTTTCTAATTTACCAGCAAAAGTAGCATCAGGTGCAAAACCATATTTTTGCTGAAACCAATAAGCATCTTCTGCTATTACAATAAATCCTCCAGATGGTATAATGGTGTTAGCTTCAAATTTTGCGGTGATGCCTTTGTTAAAAAATACATCTTCTAAATAAACAGCTTGATTGCCTGTATTTTTCAACTCTACAAATTCAAAATTTCTACCCGATACGGTATCCATCGAATTAATAGTTGAATTAAAGAAAATACTATCTTCGGGGTTGTAGTGAATTTCATTAATAACCAAACCGCTATAATTTTGGCCAACATAAAATTTGCGTGGACACATGGCCGACCATATACTTCCATGTTTAACCCGCGCCCTAACTTCATATACACCATTAGGTAAACTAAGGCTACCGCTGTAGATTTGAGCCGTTGTGTTTAAATTACCACCCAACGCTCTTGGGTCGGTTCTATCTGTTGTATAATAAACCGTACCCAAAGCATTCGGGTTTGTTAACAAAACAGAAGATCCGCTATTTAACACACCACCATATTGGTTAAAACTAGCCGCTGAAATATTGGGGTATAATCCTGCATTTTTATAGTTGTTAATAGTTTCGTTGGTTCTTTGAGGAAGGTAGCTGTTCATAATTCTGTTTTTAGCATTAACAAAACCAGTATAAGCAGAACTGCTTGCCCATCGGCCTGCTTCGGCAATCATTGCAACATCGGTTGTGTTATAATTTTTCATATAGGTTTCTGCTACCTTATTAGGTGTTAAAACTCCATTATTAAAACAATGGCAATGCATTTGATCGGCCGTTTGCATTACAAAGTCAGCATTGTTCAACAAGGCAGTATAAATAGTATCGAATGGATAGCTGCCTATGGTTTCATTTTTATACCAAGCGGCTGGCCAATAATAGTCAAATGCTGGTTCGGTGTCCCAAATCCAAAAATTAAACCCGTCATTGGTTAATCGGTTTTTGGTGGCAAAAGAATTTTTTGCCGAAGGGTGATTATCCGAGTGTGGTGCATAGTTAGAAATTAAAATGTAGTCAATAAAATTTTCAATATTAATATAGTTTTGGATGGTTTGATAGTTACTGTTATTGGCTAAATTATTATTAGCCGCAAAGTTTACTAAAGTAGTCCATTGGGTTTTATTTCCATCTAAAGCTCTTTTAGTTTTAATAACATCGTAGTCTGCTTTTTCGTTACCAAAATATTTTTGTGCCCAACCATCAGTTGGCCTTTCGGTAGCATTGTAAACGCCCCAATAAATTCCATTAATATATAAATGCATAAAATTACCAGCTACGCCTACTTTGTTTTCCGACATATTGATCTGCAAATCTCGTACTACTTGATCTGCTATATCGTTACTTTCACCAGTATGTAATGTATTGCCTTCGTTGTTTATACAACCAGCATGGCCGGCACGCAAGGCTAACTGATCAAATTCGTTTATTACATTATCATTAAATAATGGAAACGATAATTTTCCTGCACCATAAATTGATTTAAAAGAAAGCCTAAAGTTGCGTTTATGACTATTAAAGCTAGAGCCACCAAAACGCTCTATTCCGCAATCTTCTTGTTTATGCTTACCGGTTAAAGGAATAATAAATTCGGCAGATGCTTTTTTTTCAAACACACCATTGTAAACATCTTCCAAATCATTTAAATCAATAGCTACTGAAATAGTGCCAATTTGTAGCAAAGCATCATTTAATTGGTTAGCATAAGTATTGTTATTTAAAATAGATCCATCAAAAGCAAAACCTGTATCTGGAAAACCAGTTTTTGTATTGGCTTGGTTAGCCACATCTTCATAAAAAATGTAGCTATGCGTTCTAATGTTAGACTGGTCTGTACTATTATAAGCAAAAACTCTAATTATAGTGGTGGTATTTATCGGAATACCGCCGTTATACGTATTGCCATTATTGGAGCTTGGCAATGATCCGTTTGTTGTGTATTTAATTGTTGTATTAGGCTGGTCGGCACTTAAATAAAGTGTAATTGAATTATTGTAAAAACCCCTCGTAGAACTAAAATCTAAATCAATTTTTGCTTTTACTGTAAGCACAAAAAATGTGAAAAGAAATATTGCAAGTAATCTGAAATTCATGGTAATCTGAAATAATTTCGTTAAAAAGTAGTAAGGCAAAAATGATGCCCAGTCTAATCTATCTGAAGAATTGCTTATCAGAAGGTATAAAACTATAGATGCCTACTTTGTGGTACGAGCTATTTAAATTATTAGTTTCAACAATATCTTATTATTAAATGCAAAACATTAATGTTTTATACTTAAATTAAAGTTTACTTTAAACCTGCTCCAACTCCACCGCAATCTTAACGTTATCGTCAGGCGTTCGGTCAATAAAAATATTAAGCGGATCAATACCCGCTTTGTTAGGTCGAGTACTCAGCGGAATAGTCAACTCATTCACTTCATTACTAATTTGATGCTTTTTGTAATACACCAAACTATCGGCAAAATTGTAAATGCCTACATCTATCCAATCATTTAAAGGCAATAAGGTTTCGTTACCTAAACTATCGGCTTCGTACTTTTTACTGTTAAATTTTAAGCTTACTTCAAATTTGTTTTTGCCCAACTTAGTGTATTCAACAGTTTCCATTCGGTTTTCGTAAAGGGTAATTTTTTCAAACATATCGGTAATTAAATACTGCAAACTATCGGGCGTGGCCAAGCCTAAATGGCGCATCAAATCAAATGTAGTTGGGTAATTTTCATCTACCCATGCAAACTCAGCAATGTAATTTCTTAAGGCGGCGTTTACATTTTCTTCTCCAATAAAATCTTGCAAAGCATACAATAGTAAAGAGCCTTTGTTATAATGAATGTATTGCTGCCCTTCAACTTTTACAATAGGCTGTTCTTTTTTTTGCTCGGCACTTCTACCTAGTAAATAACGGTCGCATTCGTGTTTCAAAAACTGTTGCATCATTTCACGGCTGTAATTTTTCTTCATCACCATTAATGCGCTGTATTGAGAAAGTGATTCAGACAACATTGCACTGCCCTGCACGCCAGCCTCGGTTACTTGATGCCCCCACCATTGATGTGCCACCTCGTGAGCCGTTACATAAAAAGTAAAATCTACATCATCTGCTTTTGCATCTTGCATAAAACCGATACCCTCGCTAAACGGCACCGTGTTGGCAAAACTTTGTGCAAAAGTTCGGTAGCGTGGAAACTCCATAATGCGCAATTGGCGATATTGATATGGACTAAAATTTTCACTATAATAAGTCAACGATTCTTTCATACCTTTCATCATCCTATCCAAATTAAATTCGTGCCCTTGGTGATAATAAATTTCGAGTTGAACAGGCTTGCCTTGGGGCGAAACCCACTCCTCTTTTATCACCTCATATTTGGCCGAAACCACCGAATAAAAATTACACATCGGCGCATCCATTTTATAATGAAAATATTTGCGACCGCCTTCTTCCCAAGCGCGTTGCAAGTAACCGGGCGCAATTGCTGTTTGATCGGCAGTAGTACTCAACACAATTTCAAAATCAATATGGTCGGCATCATCGCCAAATAAATTTTGACTTAAACCGCGTGGATCATCTCGTTTCATCATCCGTTCTTTTTCGGGCAAGTCGTATTCTTCGCGCTTGCTATCGTTGCCTAATTCTGCATTTTCATTATAGCCAAAAGAAGGAAAATAATTGGTATTATTAAAAAAAGTACCATTTTCTACAATGCTTCTACTCGTTCCGCCTTCTTTAAAACCTTCGGGTTTGCGCACTACACTAAATTCCATTTTGCGTTCTTCGCCCGGTTGCATGGCTTGGTTTAAGGTAAATATTTCATAGCCAAAATCTTCATATTTTTGGTATGATGTTGCTCCGCCTTCAAATTTTAAATTACTTAGTTTGGCATCTTCATCACTCGATTTTTGTAGATGAATTTGCTCAATCGTTTCATTCGTTTTATTTTTTATAAGATAAAAACCATTGGCTTCAATAGCCCGCTCATTGGGAAAAATATCGACCTCCATATAAGTAGCCGTAATTTTTGGTTGGGCAATGTGTTCAAACTGCTTTAACTCTTTTTCGTAGTTGGCACGTATCTCCTCTACCGTATCCGAATTTTTATACTTGTTTACAATATTGTTATTATAAAATATGTAACAACCGCTCATTAAAAATAAACAAGTGGCCGTAATAGTAAGCATAGCCACCGGTCGGGCAAAACGCAATTGCGCCATTCGCCAACGCATTTTTAACATGGTTTCTGCCCCTCTTGAAGCCAGCAAAGCAATGCCCACAAATAATATAATGCTAAACATTAACCAGTAAACTTTGTACCAACTAAAGGTAGGCAGTTGCAGTTTGTAACCATTCATTTCAGAATATTGCCCCAAGCTACCACTAGCAAACTGAAACATATTATGCTCAAGCCCTAACTGCCCCATAAACAATTGAAAAATTAGAAAAACCAATACAATAGCATGCCCTACAAATTTATGGTTAACAATGGTATGAATTAGTAAAGCCAACACACTAATCATTAACATATTGATGAAGTTAGCACCAAACATGCCTTTTATATAAAGCATCAAATCAATTTCGGTAAAGCCACGGGCTACCTGTATAAAGATGCCCGCACCAATCAGCACCACATTTAAAAAGGTGAAAATTAACACCATCGCCAAAAATTTGGAAATAATATTAGAAAAGTTTTTTACTGGCGTTGCATCGTGTATTAAGTTGAATTTTACATCCCGTTCTTGCCAAATTAATTCGCCTGTGTAGTACACTATTATAATGTAATAGAAAAAACTAAATGACATTAACACGTTTAAAACCAAGTAGGTAGTGGCTAACATTTGAGTGCCGTACATTGCGCCCATATTAATAGCACTAATTAGTATTAACCCCAAACCCATTAAAACAATAGCCAAAAATGGAATTGATTTTAGGATGGTTTGGAAGTAAATACCCGTCATATTGCCGATGCTTTTGATTTGATTTGCGAAGCCAAAAGCAAAGCTTGGCTTGGGCAATTGATTAAAGTTAGCTGTGGTTAATGCAGCTATTGGGGCAGTCTTTACCTTTTTTGCTTTCCTTCTTTTTTTATCTCTTACAATATTAAAATTAAAAAAGAAATAACTAATGGTAAGGCATAGCAAAGCGATTGGTAACCAAACCATACGGTAAAGTGCTACTACTCCATCGGTTGGTGGTGGCAAAGTATTTTTTTCGGCGGTAGTCCAATATTGAGTTTCATAAAAGAAAGCCCCTATACCAAATGGATCGAATAGAGCGGCCAGTTTTTCATTTTCTATATCGGAAGTGAAAGAGTCTGCACCCAAATATAAAACGACAACCAGTACACCAATTACATAAACGTAAGTAATTTTTCGGCTTAATGCGCCACCCATAAAAAAAATGCTACCTAATATAAACAAAGCGGGTATGCCTTGTAGGTATGGAAAAATGTAATTATATAAATTGAAGGCGATGAACTGTTCTTTTTCTGCCCAAGGAGAAAGTTGCCCAAACAGCATGCCTAAAATAGGCCCTAAAAAAATAAATACGAGTATTAGAAAAGAGCCGATAAACCGACCACCTAAATATTGCCATTTTTTTATAGAGGTGGTAAAGATGAGCGAAGCCGAGTTGTGTTCAAAATCGCGAACAACGGGCACGCCCATAACGGCCGAAATAACGAGCATACCAATGGCCACAAAAATTAAATAAAAGAAGGTTAATGTAAAAGCAGCATTGGGTGCAACTTTGCCTTGCCCTATACTTACTTGAATAACATCGGTAGTAACTAAAAATATGGCTAATGCAAACAGCATTAAAAAATAAATATAAGTGGCTGGGCGTTTAAGGCGGTATTGTAGCTCAAATTTTATGGTTTCTAACATTTTGTTTTTAGTTTGAATGATGAATTAGAAGAGAAGAAAAAATGGTTTGTTGCAAAAATTTAAAAAGATAAATTTACATTAATATGATTTTAAGATACGGTCAATTCATTACTCCCAAATATCTGTGCAAAATAAACATCCTCTAAATCAGGCTGTACGCTTTCAAAACCATCGCCAGGGTTGCTTTCATTTAAAATATGAATAATGGGCTTGCCAGCTATTAGTTTTTCAGAGACTACATTGTATTGCTCAATGTAATTGTGTAGCGATTGTTTATCAATGATCTTTTTCCACACCTTACCTTTAATGGCCTCAATGGCTTGTAGTGGGTTGCCTTGAAGCAATACTTTGCCTTTGTTAATCACCGCCATATTGGTGCAGAGTTCTTTTACGTCTTCAACAATGTGGGTAGATAAAATGACGACAGCGTTATCGCCCAACTCGCTTAACAAGTTTAAAAAGCGATTGCGCTCGGCAGGGTCTAAACCAGCCGTGGGTTCATCTACAATTATTAATTTTGGGTTGGCAATTAAGGCCTGCGCAATACCAAAACGTTGTTTCATTCCACCAGAATAACCGCCCAAGTTTTTCTTGCGATGCTGGTACAAATTGGTTTTTTCTAAGAGGGCTTTTACCAATTCTTTTCGTTCACCGGTTTTGTTAATGCCTTTTAAAACGGCCACGTGGTTCAGCAAAGTTTCGGCATTTACTTTTGGGTACACGCCAAACTCTTGCGGCAGATAACCAAGCGTTTTTCTCAGGGCATCTTTTTGAGTTAATATATTAATGTCGTTAAAATGGGCCGTGCCGCTATCGGGTTCTTGCAATGTAGCCAATATGCGCATTAAGGTTGATTTGCCGGCACCATTTGGCCCAAGCAAACCAAACATACCAGTGCCAATATTTAGACTTACGTTTTTAAGCGCTTCTACCCCATTGCTGTAGGTTTTTGATAGATTGTTGATGGTTAGCTGCATTTTTGTTTTCTTATTTTTTGCAAATGTATAATATTTTTTGGTACTATGCTATACAAGGTACTATTTATTAATATTTTTTCTAAGCTAATTACATTAGTAGTCTTTTAACAAATAGTCTAATTTATTGAATCTCTATAAAAAAGTATATTAGTATAACAATAACATTATTTTTACGTCTAAATATTTTGTTAAGTTATAATAGCGAAAATTTATGTGGAATAAATATGCAGACCTACTTGTAAACTATTGTTTAGAAATGAAAAAGGGAGATCGTTTAGCAGTAAGAAGTACTTACTTGGCCGAACCCTTATTGCAAGCCATAAGCGAAGCCGCTTATAAGGCAGGTGGCCAAGTAGAGTTTATTGTAGCCTTTCAAGAAAAAGAACGGTTGTTTTATGAGTTTGCAAAAGAAGAACAGTTCGATTATTTTTCACCATTTATTAGCCACGCTTTAGAAAACTTTGATTGTTATTTATTTATCCAATCACCATTTAACTTAGTGGGTTTGCAAGGCGTTGATAAACAAAAAATAGCCCGTTATAAAAAAGCACAGCAAAAAACCATGAGCATTTACGCCAAAAGAACCGCCACCCGCGAATTAAAGCGTAGCCTTTGCGTATTTCCGTGCAATGCATTAGCCCAAATGGCAGGTATGACTTTAAGTAACTACCAACAATTTGTTTTTAAAGCCTGCAAACTTTTTGAAAACGACCCCATTGCTGCTTGGCAAAATGTAAGAAAAGAACAACAAATAATTGTTGACTACTTAAACAAAACAGAACAAGTAAAATATAAAAACGACAACGGCACCGACATCTCATTTTCTACCAAAGGCCGCACTTGGATAAACTCTGACGGTAAAACCAACATGCCTTCGGGCGAAGTTTATACCAGCCCAGTAGAAAACTCGGTAAATGGCGAAGTATATTTTAACATGCCCAGCAGGTATATGAGCCAAGAGGTTAAAGATGTTTGTTTAGAAGTAAAAGACGGCGAGGTTATCCGTTGGAATGCAAAAAGTGGCCAAAACGTGTTAGATGAAGTTTTTCTGCTGCCCGGCGCAAAGGTTTTTGGCGAAGCGGCTATTGGCACCAACTACAGCATACAAACACCTACCCGCAATACACTTTTCGACGAAAAAATGGGCGGCACCATACACATGGCCTTAGGTCAAAGTTATTTGCAAGCTGGTGGCAAAAACCAAAGCCCCGTGCATTGGGATTTAATTACCGAAATGCAAAATGGTGGCGAAATTTGGGCAGATGATGAGCTGATTTACAAAAACGGCCAGTTTTTAATTTCTTAATATTTATGCAACGCTTCGTTTTAGTATTTTTAGAAGCGAAACAGTAAGCTTGTTTTAAAAATGGGCTACCCGTTTTCCGTTCAAATGCTGCCCCAAAAACACTCAACCACTTCAAAAGTATATATTTTGGGCAGCATAACCACTACAACCGGGGCTAGTTTTCTAACAGCATTACTATTTACAAACCTCGCACAAAAAATAGGATATTGAAAAATAATACTTTGGTTGAGCAACAATTTTAAAAAATATTAAACGAAGCAGGCTGCCCTTAAAATAGCCCCGATTGAAGTGGTTATGCTATTGTGCAGCGCAGGCATTTTGAAGCGTTGGCAATAGCATTTGAACGGAAAGCGGGACGGGTATATTTATAAAGCCCAAGGCTTTCGCTTCAAAAAAAAACGGGCAAAAGGGTAAAATTTTTAAACAAACGATTTTAGCTAACCACCCAAAGCCGCCTTATAAGTTGCCAAGGCCCTTTCTCTGGCAAACTTATGTTCTACCATTGGTTTTGCGTATTTAAACGGATCTGTTAGTTCTGGTATCCATTTGTTAATATACTTGTGCTCTTTATCAAATTTAGTAATTTGTGTGGTTGGGTTAAATATTCTAAAATATGGAGCCGCATCGCAACCTGTGCCAGCAGCCCATTGCCAGCCACCATTGTTACTGGCCAAATCAAAATCTAACAAATGTTTTGCAAAAAATGCTTCGCCTCTCCGCCAATCTAACAACAAATGTTTGGTGAAAAAACTAGCTACAACCATTCTAACTCGGTTGTGCATATAGCCTGTAGTTACTAACTCGCGCATGCCAGCATCAACCATTGGGTAGCCTGTATTTCCGGTGGCCCATTTTTCAAAATCGGCTTCATTGTTTCGCCAGGGTATGGCATCGTACTTGGGCTTAAACGAGCTGGTAACCACGTGTGGAAAATGTTTTAGTATTACTTGATAAAAATCTCGCCAAATTAGCTCGTTTAAAAATTTTTCGTTAGTGTTAATTGCAAATTTAGCTAAAGCTCTAATACTAATAGTGCCAAAACGCAAATGCAAACCTAAGCGGCTAGTACCATTTACGGCCGGAAAATTACGGGTTTTATCGTAGTTGCCAATAATTTGATTGCTAAAACTTCTATCGGGAAATTGGAAGGGTACTTTTTTAAAACCCATTGCCTCTAAAGCAATTATGTTTTGCTTTTTAAGTTTTACAAAGTTGTTAAAATGGTTTTCTGTAGGATATTGGTTTATCCCTTCTTTTGCATAGCGCAATTTCCATTTTTTGCTGTAAGGTGTGTAAACGGTGTAAGGTTTGCCATCATCTTTTAAAACTTCATTCCACTCAAAAATAACGTGATCTTTAAATAACAACAATTCGCTATTGTTTTGTTGTGCTATTTTGTTTACCGCTGCATCTCTTTCGGTAGCGTAAGGTTCATAATCGCGGTTAGCATAAATGTTTTCAATGTGGTGTTGTTTAAACAACGCCGCCCAAATTTCAGTTGGTTTACCATATTTTACAACTATTGATGAGCCATACTGCCCCAATTGTTCGTTTATACGCACAATTTCTTCATAAATAAATTGAACTCTTCTATCTATCGGTTTATCCAACTCTTCTAAAATATTAACATCAAAAATAAAAATTGGTAGAACTGGCAGTCCTTTTTTTAAGGCTTGGTATAGGCCGTTGTTATCTTCTAATCGAAAATCTCGGCGAAACCAAAACACATTTATTGGCTCGTTTGTCATAGTGTGCAAGTTAAAACAACATTTTTTTATTTTTTCTCATTTTTTTTCTTTGAAATACCGTAAGGTAGTTTATCTTTGCGAACTAATTTAATATTCCTCCTTAGCTCAGTTGGTTAGAGCGGTTGACTGTTAATCAATAGGTCCCAGGTTCGAGTCCTGGAGGGGGAGCAAAAAGGCTGGTTCGTAAGAGCTGGCTTTTTTAGTTTTATGGTAGTCTGTTTATTTTATTTCTAAATAACATCTTAACGAATCGTCATTTTCTTCCTTTCAACTTTCTTTAATTTTACATTAGATTTGGTAAGCCAGTTATATGCAGCAGATATTGAACCGTATTGTAGCAAGTTTGAAAAAAAAAATTTAATATGAATGAATAATCTTTACTGCTCATAAAAAAATAATCGTTCAACATTGATACCTTTATATTAGTAAAAATATAACAGTATGAAAAATATAATTGAACATTTATTAATAATTGGTATTGGTATATTTAGCCTTTGCTTAACAGGTTGCAATGCTGCCATAAAATTGGTAGAAAGCAACCCTGCCATAGTTGAAGTAAAAAAGCAATCGGTATTAAATGACATACTAAACAGTAAAATAATAAGAGTAGGTACTACAGGCGATTTTGTTCCTTTTTCATACCAAAAAAATAATAGTGCTGCTTATGAAGGTATTGATATTGCCTTGGCAAAAGATTTAGCCAATTCGCTAAATGTAGAACTTCAGTTGGTAAAAACAAGTTGGAAAACTTTATTGACGGATTTGCAAGCCAATAAATTTGACATTGCCATGAGTGGCATTACTATTACTTTAGCCCGACAGCAAGAGGCTTTCTTTAGTATTCCCTTGCTTTCAAGTGGTAAGGCAGCTATTACCCGCGATGAAAATGCAACCAAATATCGAACCATAGCAGACATTAATAAACCAGGCGTTAAAGTAATTGTAAACCCTGGTGGCACTAACCAAATATTTGCTAAAACTAACTTCCCAAATGCTACTATTATTTTAAATGAGGAGAACCTAAGCATCTTTAAAAAAATTGTTGATGGTACTGCTGATGTAATGGTAACTGATGCTATTGAAACTTTGGTACAACAACAAATTCATCCAGAATTAGAAGCCGTAAACCCTAATGCACCGTTTAATTTTTTTGAAATGGGCTACCTTTTACCAATTGATTATACCTTTAAAGCTTACATAGACCAGTGGCTAAACCTTCGTTTAAAAGATAGTACTTACCAAAAAATATTTGATAAAGAGTTGTTTAAAATTAAAGAGGAAGCTGAGAAAAATTAAGCTTTTTTTTATCTTATAAAAATTATTACACCACAAATAAAAATGACGGTGCAACAATGTTACACCGTCATTTTAAAAAAAGAAGCAGCAATACTTTAAGTATTACATCTTAAATATTGCTTTAAAATAACCCATACCACCGTGGTAACCAATTGGTGTTCTACGTGGGTAAGGCATCCCTTGCGATAAACGAGTGGCAATTTCTGTTGGATAGGTATTTAGTAGATTGTTCGCTCCCAAAATTAAACGGAAATTTTCATTTATGGGGTAGGTAAACTCTATGTCTATTAACGCAACAGGATCTACTTCTTCTTGGCCACCTCTTTCATCAATAGTGCCACCATAATAGTTGACTCGAAACATAGCACTCAAACCACCAAAATCTTGATTAATTGACGCATTGATACGTGTTTTCGGTAAGTTGTTTTCAATATTAAAAATGGTTTCTTCCGAAACTGGATTTTCTCCATTTACCTTTGTTTGTTCTAATACTTCTGTAACATTATAATTTGCACCAATGCTAATACGGGTATCCTTGCTTTTCCAAGAAGCAACGGCATCAATACCAAAAGTACGGGTATTTAAAGAGTTGGTATAAAATGCTAGTTCGGAAAACAAAGGATTTTCAATAGGTAAACTACGTGACTTTATTAAGCGGTCGCTTACATCAATTCTATAATAATCAAGCGTAACACTAATGTTATCGTTTACTCTCGATGCTAAACCTACACTAATATTTTCAGCGGTTTCTGGTATTAAATTTTTTCCACCCAAGCTTACTGCCAGCGGGTTGGTTGGGCTAACGGTACCTTCTTGTACTTGCATGCCACTTGCTCCGTCAAACGAGGTAGTTATAGTTACCACATTGGCTTGGCCTGGTGTAGGCGCGTGAAAACCGGTAGAGAAACCACCTCTAACGGTTAGCCAATCTGCAATTTTATAACGTCCGGCAGCTTTAAAATTATCGGCCGATCCAAAATCTCTAAATTGTTCATGTCTATAAGCTACTTGCACCAAAATATCTTTGGTAATGTCATACTCCACATCAATATAAGCACCCCAGCTACTGCCATCAAATGCACCAGCATCATTATAAGTAGTACCGGCTAAACCATTTGCACCAATAGCAGGCGCGTTGTACAAAGTGTCAGTTTCTGGATCAATTAAATTGCCTACCGCTGCCCACGGGCCAGCTGCATACGATTGCAGGTCTCCTTCATACAAAGTATAAGTTTCATTACGGCTTTGAAAACCAACCGCTACATTTAAATCAGCGGTAAATTCTTTCGATAAATCAACATTAACGTTGCGTTCAAATTGTTGTAAATCGCCAGGCCTAAAATCAGTTTGCGAAAGCGGCCCCCACGAAGGGTTTAAAGTATTGTTTAGCAAATAGCTAATACGGTTGAAGCCAAATGAAGCACTTACATCATAATTGATAGCGCCAGGCAACATTCCCTTTAAACCAGTAACCGAACTTACATCGGTTTGAAAACCCTCTAGCCGTGGTGTAAAACCCAATGGATAAGCATCTCCCCAACTAAAATTACCTTTTGTTGGGTCTTGTGGATCGTTTGGAACAGGTGTTAAAACCCCAGGTCTATTTGGGGAACGGTAAAAGAAACTGTAGTCACCATAAGTATCAGAAAAGTTACCAAAGGAGTACAGTTCAATATTATCTGCCACTTCAATACCAGCATTCCAAATAGAACGGAAGCCACTACTTTCTGGCCTGCCCCAATTCATTACTGGGTCTGGCGCACCTTCTAATCCTATAGCATCAACATGTTGTCTGCCTCTTTTTAATTCCTCATTAAAAGTATACTCTCCACTAAGGTTAAGAAACCCTTTTTCGGTTAAGGGTAAGCCAACATTTAAAGCTACCTTATAATCTGTTTCAGAACCATACCCTTCTTTAGATCCATACCATTTACCTGTTTGTACCTGAAACTCTGCTCCTTCATTAGCATCTTTTAAAATAAAATTGAATACACCAGCAATAGCATCCGAACCATATTGAGCGGCTGCACCATCTCTCAACACCTCTAAGTTTTTAACTGCAATACTTGGTATATGGCCAATATCAACCGCATGCGAGCCTGCATTTATCGCTGCACCAAAATGTGCAATTAATGAAGAACGATGTCTTCTTTTAGAATTCATTAGCACCAAAGTTTGATCTGGTGGCAAGCCTCTCAACGAAGTCGGTCTAACAAAAGCTGCACCATCACCCGTTAAAGGTGTAGCGGTAAACGATGGTACAATATTTTTTAGGTTTTCGGTTAAATCGCCATTACCTTGTCTATCAATAACCTCTGCCACAAAATTATCTATTGGCACTACCGAAGAAATTGCGGTTCGTGGGTTGGATCGGGTGCCAGTAACCACAATATCGCCTAATAATACACCTTGCGCCATCATAAAATCAGCCGTTGCGTTACCATCGGCAGTTACACTAACTTTCATTTTTTTAGAGTCGTAGCCAATATAGCGCACCTCAATAGTTACATTTCCGGGGGCAACTTTTAAACTGTAATTACCGTTAATATCGGTTGAAGTACCATTGGTAGTACCTACTTCTAAAACGCTAGCGCCAGGTAAAGGGCCATCAATGTCAGTTACATTACCGGTAACGGTAGCCTTTTGTGCAAAAGCAACAATGCTTAAACACATTACAAATAACACCAAAGTGCCTCTTGTAAAATTGTACAAATTTTGTCTCATCTTTATTTATTGGTTTTGTTATTAAAAGATACCACTTAAAAAAGGCATTATGATACGAATTAGGTTTTTTTACAATATTTTTTAGAAGCGAAACAGATTTATTCACAAAAACTTTTGGTCCCGCTTTCCACTCAAATGCTGCGCCAACGCACAGGTGCAATCGCTTCAGGCAGCATAACCGTTGCAATCGGGGCTAAACTTGTAACTTTGCAGCTTCGTAAGCCATTTTTACATAATATAAGCTTCGCTTAACTAATTTTAAAGTATATTAAGAGGTCAAGATAGTAAAATTATTTTTTGTTAATGAAATTAATAAATATACTTATCTTGTATTTTTAATTCATAACAAAAAAAACAAATGATATTAAAATATGGAAACATCAAACTTGGCATCTAACACTACTATCAATATTGTAAATTGGCCTTTACTTTTTAGGCAAAATCAATCTCAAATAGCCACAACAAATATTATGAAAGAAAATTATAACAAAAATTAATTATAAAAATGTTAGGTATTATTGGAGGAATGGGGCCACAGGCAGGCAATAATTTATTCAATTGTGTATTAAAACACACCAAGGCAAGTAAAGATCAAGATCATTTGCCAATTATCTTATGGTCAACACCCGATAAAATTGCAGACCGTAGCGAATTTTTATTAGGCAAAACCAAAACCAACCCTGCTAATGTTGTGGGCAACATTGCATTACAACTTCATCAAATAGGTGTTACTATAATTGGCATACCTTGCAATACTTTTCATGCGCAACCTATTTGGAGTAAGCTACAACAAAAAACAAGCCACCACCCAGCTTTACAAATTATAAATATAGTAAATGCTACCGCTACCGAAATAGCTAATCAATATTTAAAAGCCAAGGTTGGTATTTTGGGTACCATGGGTACTTATAAATATAACGTGTATGGCAAAGCGTTAAACAATTTGAAAATTCCCTATATTAATCCAAATGATGATGAAAAAACCCAGCTTCATCAAGCTGTTTATGATGTAGATTTTGGTATAAAAGCAATTGGTAAAATTTCGGAAGAAAGTTTGCAAATTGTACTACACAATATTGAACAATTAAACAGCCAAGGAGCAACTGTTATTTTATTAGGCTGTACCGAGTTTTCTTTATTACCAATTACTTTACTGCCTAACAATATTGTTTTTATCGATCCAGTTGAGGTGTTAGCCAAAGCTATGATTAAAGCCTATAAAACAAATCTCCTCATAAATTAGCGTAGCTTTGCCGTTTCAAACAATAAATTAATTAAAATAAAAGCTCAACAAACTACACATATTGTATTTAGCGTAACCAATAATTTAAGTTACGATAGAAGGATGCAACGCATTTGCACTGCACTTGCTAAGGCAGGTTTTAAGGTTACTATTTATGGCTTTCATACTGTAAATCAACCTACTTTAGAAAACAAACCTTATCGGCAGGTGCGCCTAAAACGCATCTTTAAAAAAGGTAAATTATTTTATTTAGAATATAACTTGCGCTTAGTTATTGAGCTTTTAAAACATAAATATGATGTTTATACTGCCATTGATTTAGATACTGCGCTGCCACATTACATTGCCTCAAAGTGGCATAAGCAGCCCATGTGTATAGATGCCCACGAATACTTTTTGGGTTTACCCGAAATTCAACACCGGCCAGTTACCAAATGGTTTTGGAAAAGTTTAGAGCGTTTTATTTATCCAACAATAAAAAAAGCATATACCGTAAATGAAAGTATTGCCAAATTATACGAAACAGAATACGACATTGAAATGACGGTGGTTAGAAACTGCCCTGAACTAACCGAAACTGAAGGCGAAAAAGAAAATTATATATTATACCAAGGCGCATTAAATGAAGGTAGAGGTTTAGAAGAACTAATAACAGCTATGCAATGGGTAGGCATGCCTTTGAAAATTGCAGGCAGCGGAACAATAGATGAGGAATTGAAACAGTTGGTCCAAAATTTAAACCTTCATCACAAAATTACATTTTTAGGTTATGTATTACCAAAAGATTTGAAAAATATTACCGTGAAAGCGGCAATTGGTATTAACCTGTTAAAGGGCAATTGCTTAAACTACTATTACTCGTTGGCTAATAAGTTTTTTGATTATATGCACGCCAACATACCGCAAATAAGTATGAACTTTCCAGAATATCGGCTTATTAATAAAAAATACGAAGTGGCGGTGTTGGTAGAAAACTTAAACCCAAAACATATTGCAAAACAATTAAACAAATTAATAGAAAATAAAAAACTTTATGCTAAATTGACTTCCAACTGTAAAGTAGCAAAACAAATTTTTAATTGGGAAATTGAGAAAGAGCAGTTAATAAAATTTTACCATAACCTTGAACAATAAAATACTACATATTGTTTCGTTAGATGTGCCTTACCCAGCAGATTATGGTGGCGTAATTGACATATTTTACAAAATAAAAGCCCTACACCATTGCGGCGTAAAAATTATATTACACTGCTTTAAATATGGCCGAAAAGAACAAAAAGAATTAAATAAATATTGTAGCGAGGTATACTACTACCCTCGCAACAACAAGTTATTAAGTTGGTTTAGCCTAAAGCCTTTTATAGTAAATTCGAGAGTAAATACACAACTTACTAAGCGATTGGCTGAAGTGGATGCACCTATTTTATGGGAAGGACACCATACCATTGCTAACATAAATGATCCTCAATTAAAAAATAGGAAAAAGCTAATTAGGCAGCATAATGTGGAGTGGCGGTATTACAGTCATTTGGCAAAAACGGAGCGAAGCAAATGGAAATCGTTGTATTATTATTCGGAACAGTTTAAGTTAAAAAGAAACGAAAACGATGTTGCCAATGCCATTATTTTACCAATTAGTGTTACCGAATATAATTACTTTAATTTTAAATATCGCAAAGTACATCATTTACCAGTTTTTCATAAAAACCAAAATGTATGCTCTAACACCAATTACGGAAAACATTTATTATACCACGGCAATTTAAGTGTAAACGAAAATATAAAAGCAGTAAAATTTATTGTTGAAGAAATTAGATCGGATTTACGATTACCCATAATTATTGCTGGTAAAAACCCTACACAAGAAGTAATTGAGCTTTGCAAAAAAAACAGCAGCATAAAACTAATTGCCAACCCCACCGAAAAAAAATTAGACGAATTAATAAAAGATGCACAAGTAAACATATTACCTGGCTTTGAAAATACAGGCGTAAAATTAAAAATAATTAATGCACTTTATTCGGGTAAACATTGTTTAGTATCACCCGAAATGCTTACTGGTACTGGTTTAGATAGCTTATGTGCTATGGCCCGCTCGGCTGAAGACTTTAACATTGCCTTAGGCCGGTTAATGAGTACCCCATTTACCAAAGCAGCTATTGATACCCGACAAAAAATTTTAAACCAACAATATAATAATCAGCATAACGCGGGGCAATTAATTAAAATAATTTGGAAAGATTTATAAAAGTCGAATCTACCTCGTTTTACCAAATTACCCAATCGTTAATTGTATTTTTATTTTAGGTGTAATACAGTCTTTAATATTTTTTTAACTTTCTCTAATTGAACATTATTCAAATTTTACCTACCTTGTAATTTGTTATAAAAAAGAATATGAAAGTAACATTTTACACTTCACTTTTAATCACCTATTTACTATTTTCTACTAATACCTATGCAGATACTTTTGGCAAAGTAGTTAATATTTTAAATACAAACTGCGCTTTTAGTGCTTGCCATAGTGCCGAAACAGAAGCCGCTGGTTTAAATTTATCGGGCGACAAACAACAAATTTACAATGCTATTGTAAACCAAAAAGCGGTTAATGCGGTTGCGCAAGAGAAAAATCACAGCTTAGTTACCCCTGGCGATCCTTCAAAAAGCTTTTTGTACCGTAAAATGAATTACGATTTACATAATGATAGCAAATTGACCGAAGGAGAAAACCAATTAATGCCAATTGGCAATAAAATGGCTAATGAAGATATTGAATTAGTGAGGCAATGGATATTATATGGCGCATTATTAAACAATAAAGAATATGTTAAATATGAGACATTAAAAGAATATTACGAAGACCCATCAGCGCAATTACCACAAATTGATGCACCACCGGCACCTGCTGCTGGCCAAGGTTATCAACTGCAATTAGGGCCAATTTTTTTGGAGCCAAATCAAGAAGTTGAATACGTGTATCGTTACGAGCTAAGAAATGACGAGGAGCAAGAAGTATATAGAGTTGGAGCAGAAATGAACCAACAATCGCATCATTTTTTGTTTTTTAAATTTGATGAAGATGCAAAGTTTGACCAAAAACCAGGCTTGTTAAAAGTTGGTACAAATGATGATGATGCGTTTGCCATAACTAATAATTCGAAAATGCTTGGGGGTTGGGCTTATAGCAAAGATGTTACCTTACCAAAAGGTACTGCGTACAAATGGAGTAAAAATGAAGTTTTAAAACTCAACTATCATATTTTAAATTATAGTTCATCTGCCATTTTGCCCGCCAAGCTATATGTAAATGTTTATACCCAACCTGTTGGTACCGCTATTAAAGAAATGCACTCCGAATTTCATCTGTCGCCAGAAGGAGGAGGTTCTGGTATTATTTTCCCACCAGGCATAAGTAATCACCAATGGCATATGAATCATTTTGATGAAACCCGTGGTAATGAAGAAGTACACTTGTGGAGTATAGGCTCGCATACACATAAATATGGTGTTGATTTTGATATGTATTTGTACGAAAATAAAATTAAAGGAGAACAAGTTTATGAAGGGTTTTATAATTTGGATTATAGTTTTAACCAAGGGTTTTATAGTTTTTCGGAACCGCCATTTAGAATGTTTGATAATTTTTTAACTGTTAATAGTGATGATGGCCTTTGGTTAGAGGGAGTTTACGACAATACTAGCGACAACTTTGTAAGTGTTGGTTTAACTACTAAAGATGAAATGTTTGGCGTATTTATACAATACTTAACAGGCGATATTAGCCAACTAACAACGGTTGATGTAGCAGAAATTGATGCTACAACTAACTGGACTATGCACCCAAATCCAACCAATAATGGTTTTGTAAATATTCAGTTACCTAACAACATTGTTGGCGAAAAATTATTAAAAATTTACAATACGCTTGGTAGCGAAGTGTTAGCTAAACCGGTTGGTATAAACGAAACTAACATCAAATTAAATTTAACTAACCAAACGGCCGGTTATTACTTTGTTGAGTTAACAACTACTGAAAGTAAAAGTGTACATAAACTGTTGTTAAAATAATTTACAAGGTTAAGTTGTTAGGTTAATTGAGGAGTGCTTTTTATCTTACCTCACAACTTAATTGTAATTTATTTTCAATATAAGCTTCTAACTTATCGCCAATTTTTACTGGGCCAACACCAGCAGGTGTGCCAGTAAAAATATAGTCGCCTTTTTGTAAAGTTATGTATTTAGATATGTGAGCAATCAGTTCATTAAAGCTAAAAATTAAATTTTTACTATTACCAATTTGTACCGCTTCCCCATTTTTTTGTAAGCCAAAATTAATGTTGCCAACATCAAATTCTTTAATAGACTGAAACTGACTTATTGGTGCGCTATGATCAAAACCTTTGGCAATTTCCCAAGGGTGGCCTTTTTCTTTTAGTTGTGCTTGTACATCACGTGCAGTAAAATCAATGCCGATAGCCAACTCATTATAATACTTATGTGCAAACTTAGCAGCTATGTGTTTAGCATGTCGACACATTTTAATTACCAACTCTACTTCGTAATGAATATCTTCACTAAAATCAGGATGGAAAAATGGGCGATTATCTTTTAACAAAGCGGTAATAGGTTTCATAAACACCAATGGCTTTTTAGGCACAGGGTTATTTAACTCCTTAGCGTGATCAACATAATTACGACCGATACAAAATATTTTCATCGTTGCAAATATAAAAAGAGCAATCGTATGTGTTACTCATAACTTTTCATAATTTTGTTTATAAGATAATTGTTATGCATTTAAGCCAACCCTTAACCTTACCATGTGGCAGTATTTTAAGTAACCGCATTGCCAAATCAGCCATGAGCGAAAATTTGGGAGATATCAATCACGGCCCATCTTCAGTATTAATTAATGCTTACAAAAATTGGGCAAAAGGTAACCCTGGTTTATTAATTACGGGTAATGTAATGATTGACGCCAAAGCCATTGGCGAGCCACATAATGTAATTGTTGAAGATGAAAGCCATTTATACGCCTTAAAAAAATGGGCAGCAACAGCTAAACAAACCAAAACACATTTATGGCCACAACTAAACCATCCTGGTAGGCAGGCATTAGCTAAAATTAATAAAGAAGTGGTTGCCCCTTCTGCCATTGCTTTAAAAATTAAAGGTGGTAAAATGTTGTTTACCACACCACGCCCATTACAACATAGTGAAATTTTAGATATTATTGAACGCTTTGGAAATACCGCCGCAATCTGTAAAAAAGCAGGTTTTACGGGTGTACAAATTCATGGTGCGCACGGTTATTTAGTGAGTCAATTTTTATCACCACTAACCAATTTACGAAATGATGAGTGGGGAGGCAAATTGGAAAACCGGGCAAAATTTTTATTAGCAGCATATCAAAATATTAGAAGCAAAGTTGGGCCAGATTTTCCGGTAGGTATAAAAATTAACGCTGCCGATTTTCAACGGGGTGGTTTTACAGAAGAAGAATCAATAGAAATATTACAACTTTTAGATGCCGAAGGAATGGATTTAATAGAAATTTCGGGTGGCTCGTATGAACGCCCTGCAATGATGATGGGCAACATAAAAAAGCAAAGTACTTTTGCACGAGAAGTCTATTTTATGGATTATGTTGAAAAAGCTAAAAAAATCATTAACACGCCATTAATGCTAACTGGTGGTTTTAGAACAGTTGAAGTAATGGAAAAAGCATTGGCCAAAAACAAAGTTGATGTAATTGGTATGGCTCGTCCGTTTTCAATTTACCCAAACTTAACCAATCAAATACTAAGTAACGAAATTGCCAAAATAGAGTTGCCCCAAATTAAAACAGGCATAAAAGCTATTGACAAAACCAACTCTTTAGATATTGCTTGGCACGAAATACAAATAAAACGACTGGGCCAAAACAAAGCCCCAAAAAGAAATTTAAGTGCTTACTATGCACTTTGGAAAACACTAATGAAAGGTTTAAGTAAATAGCAATGTCACTTCATTTCAATCAAGGCAATCGTATAAAAGATTTCTTAAAAAAATAAATTATTAAAACTGCTAGCAAGTATTTTTTAGAAGCGAAACAGTTGTTGTTCGCAAAAAATTTAGTCCCGCCATCCGTTCAAATACCATTTTATCAACGCTGCAAAAGCCAAACTACATAAAATGGTATAACCTCTCCTGTCGGGGCTAAACTTCCAACTTCGCTCTGCCGTATTAAATGGTGTTTAGACACTTGAAAAGTAATCATATTTTTATACAATTGCTTTACATTTCTATTTAACCCAACAATTTTCCTAATAAATATTATATATTTGAAGAATGAAACTTCAAACTATAATTGCACTATGTTGTTTATGCATACAACTTAGCCTTGCACAAAACACAGGTTACACTATTACCTGCCCCGAAAATACTTTCCTCGGTACTTTTAGTTGCACAAATATTGATGATGTTCCCGATCCAGTAAATATGTTAGAAGCAGCAATGGCTCCGCCTTATAATATTCAAATAGAAGGGGAGTTACCAATAAATGCCAGAGTTACAACAGTAGACAGCGGTCCGATTTTCTTTTGTGAAAGTGATGCCAGAGTTGTTACAAGAGAAATAATTTTTGTTACCGGCCAAGGAGGATTTGAGGGAGGATATAATGAATTAGCACGTTGTAGCTTTACTATAGAAACCATACCTGATTTAACACCACTTGATTTTATTGCCCCAGCCGATTATGAAGCAAATTGTGACGACCCCGAAAATTACCCAAGTGAAGTTACTTTTACAGGCGATGATTGTTTTACTTTAAACCAAGAAAATGCTTTTTATACTGATGAAACTGTAGTTGAAGGAAACAACAGCATTATTACTAGAACTTGGAATACTACAGATATTTGTGGAAATATTTCTGAACCACAAATGCAAATCATTACTATAAATTGCGCACCTACCTGTGTTCCTCCTGCTGTTGGCACAATTAATTGTGGTAACTAAAATCTATTTAGAAAGTTATACTCACTTTTAGTTTTTAATTCGCTAAGGTGGGTTTTAAGCAAAAACACCTCGCTTTATTTTAAAACGAGGTGTTATAGTATAATTAAACTTCTTTATTTTAATCGTTAGAAAATAATTGGTCGTCACCAAGAGCTAAAGAATGGCAACCCACACAACCAGGTAATTCTTCTCCTGTATTACCGCTTATTGCCGCTTTGGCTAATATACCATTTGGGTTCAAAGTATAGTCTACACTTCCATCATTAGGGTTAGGCATTTGAATATATTCCCAATCATTAGTTTCTGGCCAGTAACCTTTTTGGTGTTTTACCATAGCAAAAATTACAAACAAATTCCCTTTTGCATCATCATCATTAGCAAAAGTATGCTTAGTAATAACTGTACCTGGTTCAATTTTTGGTGCATTTCCATCAGCGGTGTAAATATCTCTAATGGTAGCATCTCCACCATTTGTTGGGCCTCCATGTGCAAAATTTTGACCGTTTTGAGCGCCAGTAAGGTTTTTAAACAAGCTGGTAGTTTCATCTAGCATTGCTTGAGTTACCACTATTGGATCTGGATCATCTATCGGATCTGGATCATCTTTTTTACAGCGGCTAAACAAAACCACACAGAAAGCTACTGCAAATAATAAAATTACATTTTGTTTCATATCTCTAAATTTAAAGTTTTAGTGTAAATTACTTAATATTTCAAATTATAAGTTGTCGTACCTGCGACAGAGCTTATTTTCAAATACTAAAACTATGTAAAACTAGCTTAAAATTAAACCTAAAGCATAATTATATCTAATTTATAACTTAATTTGTATAAAAAGCTAACGGCGTAACTTGTTACTTAATTTAAAAGATATAATATTAGGGCCACTATTTTTGATAGCTATTTTACTGTTTGGGCTAATAATGTGGAAGGTATGGTACAATAAAATTATCTCTTTATACATTTACGCATCTGCCCTTTTTATAAAACTATGTTCTTCTGTTGCATACGCCTTCATCTATCAATTTTACTACACTACTGGCGGAGATACAGGGCAATATTTTAATGCCGCAAAATTTTTAAGCAATTTTATTGCAGAGAAACCTCTACATCAAATTCCGCAATATTTATTTAAGGCGAATTTAGAAAATCAACCCAGCTTAAAACTTAGCCATATACCCAACTATCATTTGTTTGACATTAGCACTTCTTACTTAATGATTAAACTTACAGCATTTGTTAATCTGCTAACCTTTAACACTTATCTTCCTACTGCAATGTTAATGGCTTTTTTTTGCTTTAGCGGCCTAACAGCTTTATATAAACAAGTGGTTCAACACTATAAAACCAATAGTTGGTTTTTAGTAGTCGGCTTTTTTTTCATTCCTACCGTAACTTTTTGGGCAGCGGGTGTTATGAAAGACACCGTTACACTTGGTGCTTTATGTTGGTTAACGGTTGCATTATTTAAAATGGTGCGGTTGCAAAAAGTTGGCTTATGGCTATTAGTAGCTACTGTTATGGCTTTCATCATCATCGTACTAAAAAATTACATATTTTTAGCTTTTATACCTGCTGCAGCTTTCTACATTGTTATTTACTGGCACAAAAGCTTACCAACCTTACCTGTTAAATTATTTTATACTTTTATATTATGCAGTATAGTAATATCAATTAGCTACTACATTTATGCATTTAAACTAAAATGGCTAAACGATGTATTGATTAGCAATTTAATAAGCCAGGCAGAAGGTTTTCAAAGCTGGCATGGTTATGTTGCCGAAAATGAAGGAGCAAGTGGCTATACACTTGGTGATGTAGAATTTTCTGTTGCCGGAATACTAAAAAAATTACCCGCTTCAATAAATGTGGCTTTATTTAGGCCTTATTTTTGGGAAGCAACAAACCCCCTAATGTTATTAAATGCCTTAGAAGGTTTTTTAACTTTACTATTTACCGCTTTCGTTTTTATTAAAGTAGGTGTAGTACGTTTTTTTAAAAGATGCTTTAGCGACCCTATGGTTATTTTTTTTATTAGCTATGCGCTCGTTTTTTTATTTGCAGTAGGTTTTACCAGTTACAACTTTGGTGCATTGGTGCGTTATAAAATTCCTGGTTTCCTTTTTTATTATGTGGCATTAAGTTTGTTGCTAATAAAACCTGTTATATTTGATAAGGTTAAATTGTAAACTTTTTGATGTAAGCTTTTACACTTATACTTCTTCAAAAAATAGCTCCATAGCAACACTATACAGAAAATTTTTAAATCGTCTAAGCACAAAATACTTAGGTAAAAAGTTCAAAATTGAACCTAAACAAGTATTTTCCTAACCGAAAATTAATAGTATAAACCTACTTTACCTCCCTTGTTTCACATAAAAATATTGAGCATTGCAAAATGATTTTATTAATTTTGTAGTCTTATTTTTAATAAAATAATAATCACCACGTAATACACACATATTCAATCACTTAAGTACAATTAAATTATAATGATACGATTTTATTTTGTTTGCCTTATCAGTATTTTTGCTGTAAATGCAAGCTTTGGTCAATCTGCACAGCTAAAAAAAGGCTTAAAACTTTTTGACGAATTTAAATTTGTAAAAGCTTTAGATGCTTTTATTACCGCTTATGAAAAAGATGAAAATGAAGAGGCCTTATTAGGTATTGTAAACTCTTACAAAAAAATGGGTGCCTTAAGCCAAGCGGAAGACTACTTAAAAAAGTTGGTTGAATTGCCTAGTAGTAGACCTGTTTACAAATTAAATTATGGCCAGGCACTATTAAGCAACAATAAGTACGAAGAAGCTTTAGTAGCTTTTAAGCAGTATGCCGACTTAGTTCCGTCAGACTCAAGAGGGAAATCGTTTATTGAAATGGCAGACAATTATTTAGAGCTAAGCAGAAGCAAGCCCGAAATGCAAGTGCTTCCATTAGAAATTAACTCTCCTAATGATGATTACAGCCCTTGCTTTTTTAAAGATGGTTTTGTTTTTTCATCTGATAGAGGAGGCGTTGAATCTGACAAAATATACGAAGTAACCGGTAGGCCGTTTAGTGATTTGTTTTTTACACCTAGCGATGGAAATTTAAAACATACCGTTTCTCGTTTGTGGGGTGGTAAAATAAACACTTATTTACACGAAGGTACTTGCGCTTTTTCGGCAGATGCTAAAAAAGTATATTTTACAAGAGATAATTATTTTAATAGAAAAGTAAAACCTAGTACCGACGACATTGTTAAACTAAAAATTTTTAGTGCCGCAGATACCGATAGAACAGATGGAGAATGGGAGTTAGTAGACGAAATTCCTTTTAATAATGACGATTATAGTGTAATGCACCCTGCATTAAGTGCCGATGGTAATGCACTTTACTTTGCCTCCGATATGCCTGGCGGTTATGGCGAAACTGACATTTATGTTTCTTATAGAGTAGGCTCTTCGTGGGGGGCACCCGAAAATTTGGGGGCTAAAATTAACACAGAAGGAAGAGACCAGTTTCCATTTATTGCAGATAATGGTGATTTATATTACGCAACTGACGGGTTAGCAGGGATGGGAGGATTAGACATCTTTTCATCAAAACTAAACAATGGAGTTTGGTCAACACCAAAAAATATGGGCAATCCTGTAAATTCAAATGCTGATGATTTCGGTTTAATTATTGAAACAGAAAGTCAAACTGGTTATTTTACATCTCGTCGTTCAGGTGGTGCTGGTTTAGATGACCTCTATTCTTTTAAAAGAATGGATTGCATTGTATTAAATGGATATGTTTTTGATGAACTTAGTGGTGAAGCAATAGCCAATGCACCAGTATTGCTAAGAGACGAAAGCGGTCAAAAAATTGCAGAAACCACCTCTGATGCAGATGGCTTATATAGCACTTGCATTGAAGCAAACAATAAATATACCGCTTATGTAAACCACCCTGTCGAAAGTGCAGAAGCTACCTCCGAAATTAGTACCTACGATTACAAATCAAAAACCGCCGAACTTAAAACAGGTTTTAACATAGTAAAAGAAGAAGAAAAAGTAGCAGAGGAAATGAAAGAAGATATAATTGAAGAAGTGGAAATAGATGAAAAAGTGGTTGAAAAAACTGGGCCTGTTGAATTAGATGAAAAGCGTATAATACCAACTGAAACCATTGTAGAAAAACCTGTTGTTGTTGAAAAGGTAGTTGCCACCCAGCCTGCTAACACACCAGTTAATGCTGTAGTTGAAGCCTGCTACCTATCGGGCAGGGTTTACAATAAAACTAATGGAGATGCTATTAGCAATTGTAAAGTTACATTGCAGGCCGCAAACGGAGGGTCAAAAGAAACCTATACCGATAGCTATGGTTACTATAATATAAACGTTTACCCAAAAAATACTTACAAACTTTATGCTGCAGTTGATAACTTTTATACTGTAAATGAAACCGTAACCATAACTGAAAATAACTGCGATCAAAACTTAGATTTGGCTATGGAGGAAATTGTAATGAACCAAGCAGTTACCTTAAATAATATTTATTACGATACCGGCAAAGCTACCATTAGACAAGATGCCATACCTGAATTAGAAAATTTAGTAAGTTTATTAACTAATAACCCTGCTATATCAGTAACAATATGTTCATTTACCGATTCGAGAGGTGAAGATGCCTCAAATTTAGAATTATCGCAACGCAGAGCCAAGTCAGTTGTTGATTATCTAATTTCGAGAGCTATTAATGCCAATCGTTTAACCTCAAAAGGTATGGGTGAAAGCGAGCTAATTAACGAATGTGCTAATAATGTTGATTGTACAGATGAGCAACATCAAGCAAATAGAAGAACAGTTTTTAAAGTTTCCGATTACAATAGTGGGATGTTAATTTCTGAGTCGTTATATAATAATAGCAGTATTTATGGCACTAAAGCCACACCAATTAGTATCGACAAATAGTTATACCATTTATAAGATAAGAAAGGCCGCATTTCTGCGGCCTTTAAAAGATATTCTAAAGTTCAACTTTTGCCTACTTAGGTGTTAATTAATAGATATAAATACCTATTCTGCAAAAGTTGAGGTGGATTTTTTGTGCTTCCATTGGGGTGAATGGTTTAAAAAGTATAAGGCGGTTATAATGAGTTGCTCATAAACTTTGTGTTAAATTACTACATTATTTTGTAAAGATGAAGATTAAAAAATGTTACTACAAGTATGTGAATTTCAATTTATTGAAGATTTTCATTTTAAATTCTAAATTTTATATTTTATATTACCTACACAAAAAGTACCTAAATCTATTTTTATCAAAATCTTATACATTGTTTAAATAACATTGTATACGCATTTTGTTTAAATAAAAATTGAAAATTTCTCCCCGTATTTTTATTAAAAAAACTACTTTAATGAAGCATACACGGATAGTTAAGCTGTATAATATTATGGAAACTGGTGAGAAAACCAGATTAAAAGCTATGTTAACAAATGAAAAGCACGGCTCGGAGGTTCTAATGTTACATAATCATCTTGCAAAATACGCTAACAAAAAAAAGAAGTTGGACAAAGAGCAGGTATTTAAAGCAGTGTTTGGAATTAATCATAAATTTGACGAACCTAAACTATCACAACTGCGCTTCAAGTTGTTTAAATTAGCCGAAAATTTTGTATTAATAAATTGGTTGAGCAGAAAAGTTAAAAACAATACCGATCAATTGGTACAAAAGCAACTGTTACAATTAGAATACTACAAAAACAAAATATTACCTGCCAATAGTGTACATACCGAAGACCTATCTGAATTAGTAAAGTTTAAACTATCAGATATTGATAAAACTTTAAAAAAAGCTGAAGCAAAAAACATTGACTACTATTTTTATTTACACAAGCTCAATCATCATCTATATTATAGCTTAAACAGTAATATTTGGAGAGAAGGAGGGAAATATTTAAAAGTATTGCTAAACAATCTTGATATTTATTATTGTTTAGCAAAGATGCGCTACTACTGCGAGGGAATAAATAGAAAAAACTCAACAACCGAAAAGTTAGAATTACCGCATATAAAAACTTTGCTAAATTTGAGTGGCGACTTACGTCAATCAAACTACAATGAAATTGCCTTGCTCGAATTGTACGAAATGTTTTTGCGACTATCTGAAGAACTTACCATAAATAATATTACAAAAGTGGTAAATAAAACAATTAAAAACGAACATCAATTAGATAAGAGAGAATTGGGCTTTATTATAACCTTTCTATTAAATTACACTATTCAGCTTAAAAGAAGGGATGGGGAAAACATAAATAAATTAAATTACAAAATTTATAAATTAGGTTTAAAAAGAACTGTTTTTGAATTGGATGGCTTGTTACATCCTATACATTTAATAAACTATGTTTATCTATGCTCTAAATTAGGTAATATAGAAGAAATAGATTTCGTTTGGAAAAATAATGAGTACCGAGTTGAAAACGACTTTAAAGAACCTACCTATAATTTATGTATGGCTTTTAAAAAATTTGAAATGAACGAATTTGAAGAAGCTATTAACTGTACAAAAAAGGAAACTAAACAAGTGCCTTGGTTATATTTTTATAGAAAAATACTACAAATAAAAAGTTTGTATGAATTAAAAATATACAATGAAATTGAAGAAGAAAGATCAAATCTGTTAAAATACCTAAAAAATAATGAAACGACATTTAGTGAATTTGAACGCAAATCATATTATAATTTTTCTATTATTATAAAAAGTTTAATAAACCCAAATATAGAAACAAGTAAACTATATACTAAGTGTGAAGATAAAAACTATGTTGTTGTTGAAAGGGAATGGCTCATAAAAAAAATAAAAGAAAAATAAGGCGGCCTATTAATACCGCCCTATATGTGTGAGTGTTTAACGTAATTGTATTGGGTGTTTTATAAGGTGTTTAAAGCAATTGTATTGGGTAGCTTTTAAAAGTACCTTTCTTTACATTTGTTATTGTTAATCTATAAAATCCACAAGGAACATCATAACTGAAATTATTAGAGTTTAGTAAAGTATTAATTTTTAAAATTACTTTACCGCTCTCATCAAACAAGGTAATAATAACAATATCAGTTTTTTCACCTTCAAAATTAATTTGTTTAATTTTGTTAGAGCAATTCTGAGTTCCTCTCATCATCACATTAACAAAACCAACTTCGGCGAAAGCCATGTTAAAAGTGAACATTAAAATAGTTAAAAGGGTGATTTTTTTTACGAAATTTAGCATACGTGTTTTAGTTAAGTGTTAAAAAAATAGTAATCTCTTTTTAGCGGAGAATGTGGGCTTTATTTATTGCCATCCTTGAAAGCAATAAATGGTGTTTTTTTTTAAAATTTTATTTCATAAGCATTTTATTAATTTAGTAAAAATGTTGTTTTAATAATAAGGTGATATATATTTGCTTTTATTGATGTAACTAAGAAACTATAGTTTTGGTTTGGTAAATATAAAATTTAGATAAAATAAGATAAATAACAATATCCAAAGGTCTAATATTGTATAAAAGTGTTTTAATATTAGATTTTATAAAATCAAATTTTCTCTTCTAAGCCTCGCAATGGCAGTTTTACCAATTCTAACAAATTGATTTTCAGTAAAATATAAGGTTTCGCCAATTAGCTGATCTATCATTTCAATATTTACCAAAATACTTTGATCTAAACGTATAAAGTTGGGGTAGTTGCTTCTTATTTTGGGTACAAAGCGGCCTAAATGATAAGTTAAAACTGCTGACTCATTGTTTGAAAATACAAATTTAGTTTTGGTAGCTTCAAAGGTTTTTAAGTATAAAATTTCGTTGCTGTTAAAAAATTTTATTTCACCACGTGGCATTCTAATACCTACTTTTCGGTTCTTTTTAAAATGATTTTTTTGATAATTAGTGTCGCCAATACCAAAATTATCAACCGCATCATCAATGTGTTTTTGAAATATATAAGGGTTATCGCCCACCGCAGCTTTACTTAAAAAGTACCGTAATGGAATACCATAACGTTCTGCTTCACGAGCATATTGACTATTGTCGAAATGCTGCGTAATAATAATTATAGGTATTGGGTTGGGGCTATTGGTTATGGTTCTCGAAATTATTAAACCATCTTTATTACTTAAATCTTTTTCATTCAATTTAATATCTAACAAAGCAATATCAAATTGGTGTGTTGTATTTTTTAAGGCATCAAGTGCTTCTTGTTTATTTTTTGCCCGTACAAATTGATAAGCCTTTTCTTCATCGGGTAAATTATTTTCGTCTTCTGTATTTAATAAACCTACAATTTCTTCATAGTTGGCGGCATTATCTTCTACAATTAAAATTTTCATATCAAAAAAATTATATAAGGTTACTTAATGGTATTTCCAAACAAATTTCGGTGCCGTTATATTGGTTTTTATGCAAGCTTAATTTGCCTTCAAAGTCTTCAATTATTGTTCGTTTTATTAGGCTTAAGCCGTGCCCTGTGTTGGTTTTTTTAAAAATATCTTTTTTGTAAATGCCATTGTCTCCTACTGTTATATTCAATAGAATATCGTGGTTTTCTACTTTTATTATCAACAGCTTATCATTTAATTTAAAATAAGGGTGGTCCATTTTATTTTGATTTTTTTTAATGGCCTCTTTAGCAGCGTTAGTTATTAACTCAGTTAACACAGTTCCAATTTTTCTTAGCAAAGTTCTTTCTACGTATATATTATTTATACCAACGAAGTGAAAATCTAAATGTGTATAATCAAAAGCATATTTTGCATTTTCTATAAGGTGTTGCAGGTATTTTTTTAAGCTAATTTTGGCTTCACCGTATTCATTATGTATTAAGTTATGTAAATCGTAAATAGATTTGGCTCTAAAAGCAAAATCTTGTAATACAAAAGTATTTTTATAGTTTTGAAGCACTTTTTCTTTTTTAACTAAACGCTCAACATCTCTACTTATAATGTGTAGGCTGCCTCTAATGGCGTGGTTCATATCTTGCCGTTCTAAAATGGCTTGCTTTTCTTTTTCGTTACCTAATGAGCTAAAGGCAATCAGTAAAAATAGCATCATCAAAAAAGGACGATATATCATACTTAAAATTGGGGCACCATGATGCATATAAAATTGGCTTTTAAGGTTTTGATTAAAGAGCTGCGAAACCTGTACGATTATGATCACCAAAACTACAACAATAACCAAGTATTTCATATACTTTATTTTACGCTGTTTAAAGTATTCTGTAAAAAACACCCATAAGGCAGCTGTTGTAATAATTGACACTATTAAGTCTGGCACATAAATCAACTTAGAATCAGAACCTTCCAAAACCAGACCTAAAATTATTGTTATTATTATTAAGCTACCTAATAAAAAAGCGACCAATGGTATAGAATGATATTCTTCGATGCGATCTCTAAAATTCTTCCACTTAGAATTTTCATTAAACTCTAAATATCGTAAAGAATATAAAAAACAGAAAGAGTTAAGAGAAGAAACAATACGGCCTATAGTTGACTTGGTAGATTCATTAAACATATGAAGTTCTTTATTACCCAAGCCATTATGAAACTCAATAGCGATGTTAATTAAATCACCAAAACACCAAAAAAAAATGGCCAAAGCCAACCAAGCCAAGCCCCAATCAGGATCACCGCCAATTTTTTGAGTTTCTTTAATTAGGGTTAACCAAGCTACTACAATTAAAAAACCAGAAAAGCACTCAAGGTATAAGTTGAAAAAATAATTGTTATTAAAAACGAAAGGTTTGCTAACAATGCTGCCACTATCAATACCCTTATATTCAAAATAATCTCTAATTCCATTGGTAGAAACAAGATAGTACTTATATAAAATAAGCATAAAGCCAATAAAAGCTAAACTACTAAATAGTACAATTAGTAGTTTGGCAACACCGCGCTGGGTAGCTAGTTTTTCAAATTTTGGATATAGTAGCATATCTATTAAAAAAAAACTAAGCTAAACAAACCACAGTAATTAAAAAACACTAATCTAATTTAACAGCGATATTTTAAATAATAGGCGTTTTATGGGTGTTTTATGGATGTTTTATGGATGTTTGTTTTAATTTTGATATGATATTTGGTGTTGAAGAAACGCTATTTAACCATCAATTTAGCAACTACCGACTTTCCATCATTAAAAATATTGACAAAATACAAGCCTGCTTTTAAATCAGCTATATTAATTTCGGTATTTGAGTTTACATTTTCAAAAACTTTTATCAATCTGCCATCAACACTTATAATTTTAATAGTAGATGTTTTTGTTATGCCATTAATACCAATAAAGTGATGGGCCGGATTAGGCTTAACAGTTATCTCAATTAAATCATTGATTGTTGTCTCCAATATTTGACTTTCTAAATTGTATGGTTCAAAGAAATTCCATATTACCTCACTCGCATTAAAATCTTGATTTGTAACTCCTAAAAAATCAATGGCTGCATTGGGCCAGGTATGTTCTCCATTAAAAATTTTGTAAAAATGAACGGCACTATTATCATCGCAATTTTCATAACTTATTAGTTGAGCGGTTGAGTTATCAGTAGTATCAATATTTGCAATAGCCACGGTATCGGCTGCTGAAGTGCATAAATTATTGGCTACCCAAAAAGCAATTACATCTTCAATTGGAGTAGCGGTTGCACTTCCTTCATACAAAACTGTACCATCGTTAGTGCCGTGAATTTGCAAAACCGGCATCGCTCTTTTGGGGCTACAAGTGCTATATACCGTTGGAAACATTGTGCCAGTTACCGAAGCAATGGCCGCAAAACGGTTGGGCAATTCGCAAGCTAAATAATAGCTTTGGTAGCCGCCGTTTGACATACCACAACTGTAAACCCTGTTTAAATCAATGTTATACTTGTTTGCCAATTCGTCTATCAAAACATCTATAAAACCTACATCGTCTGTACCGCTTGGGCTAAAACCACTATTCCACATATTGTTAAGGCCATCTGGGTAACAAACTATAAAAGCTGAAGTATCGGCTACCTCATTCATCCTGCTGTAAAATTCTTGTTGAGCGGCGTTACTGGTTAAACCGTGTAAATTAAACACCAAGGGCAAGTTATTTTGGCCAGCATTAGTTGGTGGCACATACAACCTATAATATCTGTAAGCATTATTGTGTAAAAGCGAATCAACAATTTGTTGTGCGTTTGTACTTTGGGTAATTACTAAAAATATAATTGGAAAAATAAGCTTAAACATCTTCATAAAATTAAAAGTAGTAATTTTTTTTGTAAGATCGCTTATTGATTCAACTTATGCTGTTTTGCTCTATGATATTCTACCATACCAAACAATATTTCAACATCAACGCTACCGTTTATGGTTTCTAAATGTTTGCCAGCAGCACTAAAATAAGCAAAGGCTGGCCGCTGACGAATGCCATAAGCACTTAATGGTTTATCGCTTTTTAAATAAACCATTTCGTAATCTTGCTTAGTTTTAAAATGCTTAATTTTTTCTGTGTTTTCATCTGATAATAGAATTACATTAATCGACCGTTTATGATAATCTGTAAATTGTTGCACTACTGGTAAATCTTTTAAACAGTACTTACACCAAGTTGCCCAATAATTAATGAGTAAAGGTTTACCTAAGTAATGTTTTATGTCAACTGGGTTTCCTTCCAAATCAGTAAAGCTGTGGTTTAGCAAAATTTCATCAGGCGCAATTACTATTTCTTTTTTGGGTTGGCAGGCTGTGGTGCAACATAAAATTAATAATATAACAAATGTGATAATTACAAATTGATATTTCATCTTACAAAAATTAAACAACTGCTACAATTAAACCAATGCCAAATAGTACCACACAAATAGTACACAAAATTGCTAATTGTTTTAGCAGCGGGTCAAATTCGTTATAGGTTTTAATGGTAAATATTTTGTAAAGATGAAAACCAAAAGCTGGCAATGCTAATACGAATAGCCATTGCATCCAAAATAAATAATTAGTTATTGTAAAGATAACTAAACATAACATTGCCACACTTATAATTATGGTATGATATAGCCTGCTTTTTTTTATGCCCAGCCTAACTGGTATTGTAATTTTACCGCTTGCTTTATCGTTTAATATATCACGCATATTGTTTACGTTTAATACTCCAACACTTAGCAAACCAAAAGTTATTGCAGGCAAAACACTACTGGCATTAATACTATGTTGATGTAAAAAATTAGTACCTAACACCGCAACAATGCCAAAAAATACAAATACAAACAGGTCTCCAAAACCAGAATAACCATAAGCATTATTGCCAACCGTATATTTTACCGCTGCATAAATTGCTAAGCATCCAATTATTAAAAAAGACAAAATAACTACCAATTTTAAACCCGAAGCAAGAAAAATTAATAGACAACCGCTTAAAAAAGCAACAACTGCAAAAACAACCATTCCGTCAATTAACTCGTGTTTGTTTAGTAAGCCACTTTGCAAAGCACGCGCTGGGCCAATACGGTGGCTATTGTCTGTACCTTTTAGGCCGTCACCATAATCGTTAGCAATGTTGCTTAAAATTTGCAAAGCAAAAGCGGTTACCAATGCCAGCAAAAAAACCCAACTATTAAAATAGCCATTAAACACCGCCAAGGCAGTTCCTAAAAAAATTGAGGCAAAGGCTAAAGGCAATGTACGCAAACGAAATGCACTTAACCAAGCACTTTTTTTTGTCTCCATTTGGCTAAATTAAACAAATCGTAAAAAATATTTAATACTTTTACTTTATTGAGAATTAAATGATGTTTGCACAATATTATACACCACAGGCAAAATTGCATATTAAAGACTTAGACCTCTTTTTATTAAAGGGCTGGTTTCGCTCGGGGCAAAGCATAAATAGCGCTACTATTTTAAATTTTAAAAGCAAATTGTACAGCCCTGTTAGGGTAAGATTGCCTTTAAAAGATTATAAATTTAAGAAAAGGTTAAAAAAATTATGGAATAAAAACAGTAGCTTCAAAACAATTTGCAGGCCACTAATTTTAGATGAAGGGAAAGAAGAACTATATAAATATTTTGAAAATAAGTATAAAAATGAAGTACCGCCTACATTAAGGCAATACTTGTTAGATAATAATGATGATAGTATTTTTAATACCTACGAAATTTCTATTTATAATAGTGATAATGAATTGATTGCTGCCAGTTTTTATGACATTGGTGAAAAATGTATAGCAAGTATATTAGCTAATTACCATCCACATTACGAAAAAAACAGCTTGGGCATTTACACCATGTTAGCAGAAATTCAGTTTGGTATTGATAATGGTTTTGAGTTTTATTTTCCAGGTTATGTAACGCCAGGATACAGCAAATTTGATTACAAATTAAGAATTGGTAATTTAGAATATTACGAACCACTTAAAGATACTTGGCAGCCTTATGAAGAAATGAAAGAGGAAGAACTACCTGCCAACATTATTGAAAGTAAATTGATTGAAATAAGCAAATTGTTACAAGAAGCAGCCATAGAACATCAGCTATATTTTTACCCTTTTATTAACAAAGGATTTAAAATACAAAACAAAGAAGTGGTTGAGTTAGATAGTCCACTTTTTATACATTTACCAACAGAAACAAATAACCTTGCACTTATTTATCAATACGAAACTGGTAGTTTTGAAGTATCAAGATATATTGGTTTTGAATTTAGCCCATTAGATTACCCCATTTATTATTCGCACCAAGACTACCCTACTTTTAGCAATACTTTACTAAAAACCAATGTGGTTGTTAAAAGTAAAAATGCTACCATTGTTACCAAAAAAATTAAAACAATGAATGAAGTTATAGTTTAGTATTTAAAATAGCAACAAATAGGTTCGGAATGGTACACTAAAAAAACACAATTGGTGCTTGAAATTCCCTCGGCAGTTATACCCAATTAACACAATTTCATTATTAATACACAGCATAAATTTTTCACATTAAAAGTAAAGCTTATAACTACTGAAGATTACATTTGGGGCGGCAGGCTTTTGTAATTAAATTAATTAATAAAACCGTTCCTTCTGCTTCACCATATTTCTAAGTAAAACGCTACAACGATATCTATCTTCATGGTAAGTATCATACAACTCATCTAATTGTGTTACGCAATTTTCAATACCAATTTCATCGGCCCAAGCAAATAAACCCTTGGGGTAATTAACACCTTTAGTCATAGCTAAATCAATATCTTCTTTGGTGGCAATATTAAATTGAAGCGTATCGGCAGCTTCGTTAATCAGCATTACCACAATTCTATCAACTATCAACTTTCCCATAGTTTCATCTTTTACGGCTATTGGTTCAATGGCATTTTCGGCATAAGTATAATAACCTCGCCCACTTTTTTTACCATGGTAACCAGCCTCTGCCAACCGCTTTTGCGTAAAGGCAGGCTTATAACGCGCATCATAATAAAAAGCCTTAAACACAGTTTCGGTTACCGTATAATTAACATCGTTACCAATAAAATCCATTAAGGTAAAAGGCCCCATTTTAAAACCACCTAATTCGGTTATTGCCCAATCAATAGTAGCAATTGCTTCTGCTTGTGCTAAACCAGTTACGCCTTCTTCTAAAATACGTAATGCTTCGCTGTAAAAAGGGCGGGCCACTTTGTTAACTATAAAACCGGACGTGTCTTTTGCTAACACTGTCAACTTTCCCCAACTGTCAATTATATTTTTTGCTTTGGTAACTATGCTTTCTTCAGTTTGAATAGCAGGTATTATTTCTACCAATTTCATTAATGGCGCAGGGTTAAAAAAATGAATCCCTATAAATCGCTCCGGTTTATTTAATGCAGCAGCCAATGAAGTGATAGATAAAGAAGAAGTATTACTGGCAATAATACAAGCTTCTGAAACAATGCTTTCCACCTTCTTAAAAACAGTTTTCTTTATCTCTGCATTTTCAATAATGGCTTCAATAACTAAGTCCGCATTTTCAAATTGTTGAAAATCGGTAGTGTAACTAATTCCATCTAATATACGTTTTGCTTCTGCTTCATTTACCCTACCCTTTTCTATTAAGCGGTTCATTATTTTTTGAAGCTTTTGTTTTGCCTTCTCCAAAGCAGCTTCATTGGTATCGCATAATACTACTTCACAATTGTTGGTACTGGCAATTTGTGCAATTCCGCTGCCCATAGTACCGCAGCCTATTATTCCTACTTTCATATTTAATTACCTTTAAAAACGGGTTTTCTCTTTTCAACAAATGCTGCTACACCTTCTGCATAATCGTCGGTTTCGCTGGCCTCAATCTGTAATTTCTTTTCTAATTCTAGTTGTTCAGCAAAAGTATTTTGGTAAGATGCGTTGATGGCCTGCTTAGTTAAAGCCAAACCTTTGGTAGGCATTTGCGCCAAGCGTGTGGCCAATTTCTCAACCGAAGTTTCAAACTCATCTGTTGAGTAACATTTATAAATCATACCAATTTGTTCGGCGGTGGTAGCATCAATTTTATCGCCCAACATGGCATAAGCCATAGCTTTTGCACGGCCTACTAAACGAGGCAAGGTAAAAGTACCGCCACTATCGGGTATTAAACCTATGGCACTAAAAGCTTGTATAAAATTGGCCTTTTCGGTAGCTACAATAACATCGCAAGCCAAAGCAATGTTTGCGCCCGCACCAGCTGCCACACCATTTACTGCTGCAATTACTGGTAGTTGTAAAGAAGTGATTTTGCTAATAATTGGTGTATAACGTTCTGTTAACAATACATCAAACCCTGGCATTATTTCTGGCGTAGTAACTTCTTTTAAATCTTGCCCAGCGCAAAAAGCTTTTCCGTTACCAGTAATTATTAGCACCCTTACCAGCGGGTTGTTAGCACATTTATCTAAAGCAGCATTAAAGCTTGTCGCTAAATCTTTATTTACACTATTGTAGCTATCTGGCCTGTTAAAGGTAATAGTAGCAATGTTGTTTTCTATTGTAAATTGAACAGTTTCCATAATATGGATGCAAATTAATAAATATTGTGTAGGAAGTTTTATTTAGGACAGATGAAAAATAAATTATGAAATAGTGTATCACAATAGTAGCATAATTTAACTTAAAAATTAGCTACAAAAAAATAGTTTAATTGTTTTAGGTATTACAAATACTTGCGCTGAAACTGTAAATAATTTGTACTTTAATAAAAATAAGTGAAGCAGGTTTTCTACATTATAGTGCTTAAAAACGCCCTTAATAGGGTTTTTTAAAGTGTTGAACTATTGTAAACCGTTTTATTTATACTTACTGTTTAATAGTACGAGTTGCTTTTTATTTAATGTTCAAATTTACGCAATATTAATAAATACAACAACACAAACGCAGGCATAGCCAACAGCTACGGCCAGTATTTTTCACGAAAATATCTCCAATATTAAAACAAAATTTGTATCACATTTTATAGTTAATTTAGTATAAGCTACCTGCTAATGCACTAAAACAATGAAAACATTTTTAGCATTTTCTCAAAAATTTTATTATGTGTATTGCTTGCTGGTTTATCTGTTGGCATATTTTAACTATAACAAAATAAAATTTAATTTTTTATGAAATATAACTTATTAAATTTGCCGAATGAACCACATTATAGCACCATCAATATTAGCAGCAGATTTTGGACAACTAAACCAAGCAGTTGAACTGGTAAACCAAAGCGAAGCCCAATGGCTACATATCGACATTATGGATGGTCGTTTTGTGCCTAATATTTCGTTTGGTTTTCCGGTAATGAAGGCCATACAAAAAAGTGCTACAAAATTGTTAGATGTTCATTTAATGATAGTTGAGCCAGAAAAATACTTCAACAATTTTGCTGCATGTGGTGCGCAACTGATTACCGTGCATTATGAAGCTTGTCCACATTTGCATCGTACCATTCAACAAATAAAAGATGCAGGCTGCAAAGCAGGCGTTGCGCTTAACCCACATACTAATGTTGCCGTATTAAATAATGTGCTACCCATGTTAGATTTGGTTTGCCTAATGTCGGTAAATCCAGGTTTTGGCGGCCAAGTGTTTATTGAAAATACATATAACAAAATTCATCAGTTAAAACAAATGGCTCAAAATCAACAACCCAACTTGTTAATTGAAATTGATGGTGGTGTTAGCCTTAAAAATGCTAAACAATTATTAAAGGCTGGGGCAAATGTACTGGTGGCTGGTAGTGCGGTTTTTAAAGCAGCAGATCCAATAGCTACAATTGCTGAGTTAAAAAATATGGATACAGGAGAAATGATAGTTTGATTGATGGATGAAAATAATTTTTAGATGAATTAAATACTACTCTAAATAATTTTCAATTATCGGTAAAAGGCAGCAAAAAACATTTGAATAGTCAATAAAAAAAGCATCTCACAAAAAAAGCATCTCACAAAAAAATTAATTGTATTAAACTACGTTGTAACTTGGCTATGTATAAAAATTACTTTATCGGTACTTTATTTTTTTTAGGTTGGATGGCTAACGCATCTGCCCAAAACACCAATGATACCCAAAATAAAACTTGCACAATTACCGGAATTGTTACCGATGAAAATAATAGCCCACTTATTGAAGTAAGCGTGTACGACACGCTAAACTACAAAGCCACTTATACTAATAGCAAAGGATATTTTACTATTGATTTACCTAAACAGAAAAATTTGGTAATTGCGATTCGCTATTTAGGCTACGAAGAGTTATACAAAACCGTTAATACCGCTAATAAAAACAAGCTAAAACTAAATGTAAGCCTAAAGCCTTCTATTATGGAAGAAATTGTAATTCGTGACGAAACTACACGTGGCACCGGCACTAAGCGAATTAATACACAATCACTCGAATCAATTTCTTCTGGCGGTGGCGGGGTAGAACAAATTGTGAAATCTTTACCAGGGGTAGCTTCTAATAATGAGCTAAGTTCGCAATATTCGGTAAGGGGCGGTAATTTCGATGAAAACCTGGTTTATGTAAACGACTTTGAAATTACCCGACCTTTTTTAATTCGTTCGGGCCAACAAGAAGGTTTAAGTTTTATTAATCCCGATTTGGTAGGCAGCATTCAATTTTCTTCTGGCGGTTTTCAAGCAAAGTATGGCGATAAAATGTCGAGCGTATTAGATATTTCTTACAAAACACCAACCGAATTTAAAGGATCAATTGGCATAGGTTTGTTGGGGTACAGCGGCCACCTAGAAGGTAGTACAAATAATGAGAAACTCACCTATTTATTAGGCGTGCGTTATAAATCAAATGCCTATTTATTAAATGCCCTGCCTACACAAGGCGATTATCAACCATCTTTTTTAGATGTACAGACCAACTTAACCTATAAACTAAACAGCAAATGGCAACTCGCCTACATTGGCAACCTTTCCAGAAATAAATATGAAATTATTCCCACATTTTCTGAAAGCTCATTTGGGGCAATTAACTTTCCTTTAGATATTGTAATTGCTTTTGATGGGCAAGAGCGTGACAGCTTTTTATCATCAATGAACGGCCTTTCGCTAAGCTACCAACCCAACACCAAATTTTCGGCTAAGTTGTTAAGCTCAGTTTATATTACTGCCGAAAAAGAATCGTTTGATATTATTAGCGAATACTATGTTGGAGCTGTAGAAACCGACGCTTCAAAAGAAACCTATGGCGAGGTTACCACTATTTTGGGAGTGGGTACTTTTCACGATTATGCCCGTAATCGCCTCGGTGCAGTAATTAGTAATACCGAGTTAAATACCGCTTACCAAGTCAACAAAAATCATTTTGTACAAGCAGGTTTGCAATACAAATATGAAAATATTCAAGACCAATTAAAAGAATGGGATCGAGTAGATTCGGCAGGTTACTCTCGCCCTGTTTCTACTAATGAAGTGCTGCTAAGCCGTTACCTAAAAACAGAGGCTCAAATTTCTGGCAACCGTATTGCAGGTTTTTTGCAAAACACTTATACCGCAGGCATCAACAACCGTTTTAAAGTTACTGCTGGTTTGCGGTTCAACTATTGGTCGTTTAACAAAGAGGCATACCTAAACCCACGCTTACAAGCCTCTTTTACACCAACTGGTTTGTATATTGGCAACAAAGAAATTACCCGAGATATATTAGTTCGCTTTTCAACCGGAGCGCATTATCAGCCTCCATTTTACCGCGAAATGAGAAATTACGAAGGAGAAATCAACGCCAGTTTACAGGCGCAAAAATCGTGGCACACCGTTTTGGGTACAGAATATCAATTTAAAATTTCGCAAAAACCATTTAAGCTTGTAGTAGAAGCTTACCACAAAAAATTGTGGGATTTAGTGCCTTATGACATCGATAATGTTTTAATACGATACACCGGCCAAAACGAAGCAACCGGCTATGCAATGGGTATAGATTTTAGGTTGAATGGCAAGTTTGTAGGCGATACCGAAAGCTGGTTTAGCTTTTCCTTACTAAAAACCGAAGAAGATTTAGCTAACGATTCTTTTGTGTACGATTATATAGATGAAGCCACTGGCGAACCCATGCAGATGGACAGTTTGGTTGGCTCAGTAGCCCGGCCAACCGATCAACGCTACAACTTCAACATCTTTTTTCAAGATCATTTGCCCAACAACGATAACTACAAAGTATATTTAAATTTTGTACTAGGCGGCGGTTTAGCCTATGGCCCGCCTAATAGTGCACGGTACCGAAATGCCTTTCGTTACAACTCTTACAAAAGAGCAGATATTGGCTTTTCGGCCCTATTGTTTGACACCAACAAAAAGGATTTACCCTCAAAAAACCCATTACGCCACTTCAATTCCTTTTGGTTAACTGCCGAAATTTTGAATATTTTAGGCTTCGAAAACACCCTAAGTACCATTTGGGTAGAAGATTATAACGGCACCCAATATGCCGCTCCCAACCGCTTAACCTCTCGTTTAGTAAATGTGAGGCTGGTCAGTAAGTTTTAATTTTTTAGAAGCGAAACCGTTTTGCTCGCACAAACTCTGGTCTCGCCATCCGTTCAAATACCATTTTGACAAAGCACCCTAAGCCAAACCCAAACACCCAACCACAAAATGGTATAACCACTACTGTCAAGGCTAATTTTGAAACCGCAGTTTCTCGTTGAGATTTTTTTAAACCAAGGCAATAATACCATTTTACACCCGCATAAAATCAACCACATTAATAAACTTTCTTTATTTTATCTAAATAAACGCCACTTTTGTAAAAAAAACAAATCAATTTTTTAGATTGTAACGGTGATAATTATTAACAACGTATCCATCCAATTTACGGGGGCTTACCTTTTTGAAGATATAAGCTTTACTATCGGTAAAAAAGATAGAATTGGATTAACAGGCCTTAACGGAACAGGCAAATCAACCTTATTAAAAACCCTAATAGGCGACATAAAGCCAGACAGCGGAGCAATAAATATGCCCCCAAAAGCTACCCTAGGCTATTTACCACAAATATTAAATGTAAACTATAATCGCACGGTGTTCGACGAAGCTTTTACCGCTTTTGAAGATATTGTTCAATTGCAAGAAACGATCAAAGATCAAGAAATGCAAATGGGCAACTTTCACGATTATGAATCGGATGATTATGCCAAACTGTTGAGTAGCTACAACGAAAACTTAGTGCTGTTTAAAAGTAGAGATGGACATCAAGCATCAGAAAAATTAGAGCGAGTAATGAAAGGTTTAGGCTTTATGCAAACCGATTTTACAAGGCACGTTAGCGAAATGAGTGGTGGTTGGCAAATGCGTATTGAGTTGGCAAAAATTTTATTAAAAGCGCCCGATTTTATTTTGTTAGATGAGCCTACCAACCATTTAGATATTGAAAGCATAATGTGGTTAGAGGTTTTTTTAAAAAAGTATAGCGGGGCAGTAGTTATGGTATCGCACGATAAGGCATTTCTCGATAATATTATTAACCGTACCATCGAAATTGACCTTGGTAAAATTTACGATTACAAAGCCAACTACAGTAAATATTTAGTAATGCGTGAAGAGCGTAAAGCCAAACAACTATCCGAATTTAAAAATCAGAAAAAATATGTAGAACACACCGAAACCTTAATTAATAAATTTAGGGCCAAAAAAAACAAAGCCAAATTTGCACAAACATTAATTAGAAAGTTAGATCGCTTAGAGCTGATAGAAGTAGATCAAACTGATATAAGAAAGCTAAATTTTAGGTTTCAACCACCACCACGTAGCGGCCAAATTGTGGTAGAGGCCAAAGCTTTAAATAAGCATTATGACGATTTACATGTTTTAAACAACTTAAATTTTATTATTGAAAGAGGGGAGAAGATTGCTTTTGTTGGTAAAAACGGAGAAGGAAAAACAACACTGTCAAAAATTATTGCCAGTAAAACAGATCATACCGGCACTTGTAAAATTGGCCACAATGTAAGCATTGGCTATTTTGAACAGCAACAAGCCGAAACTTTAGATGGCGATTTAACCGTTCTTGAAACTATTGACAATGTGGCTACTGGAGAAATGCGCTTAAAGGTGCGTAGCTTGTTGGGCGCATTTTTATTTTCGGGTGATGATGTAGAAAAGAAAGTAAAGGTTTTATCGGGTGGAGAAAAAAGTAGATTGGCAATGGCAAAGCTAATGTTAGCACCTTACAACTTGTTAATTTTAGATGAGCCAACCAATCACTTAGATATGCGCTCGAAGTCTATTTTAAAAAATGCTTTAAACTTATATGAAGGCACTATTATTGTGGTTTCGCACGATAGAGATTTTTTGGAAGGCTTAAGTACCAAAGTGTTTCAGTTTAAGAACAAAAAAATAAAAGAACACATTGGCGATATTTACGATTTTTTGAGAGCCAATAATATTAGTGAGTTAAACGAATTGGAGTTAGGCAAAGCAAAAAAAGCCAAAACAGAAAAAGTTGAGTTAGGTAAAGAAGAAAAGGCCGCCCAATTTGCCCAAAAGAGAGCAGACGAAAAAAGAGGGAAAAGCTTGAAAAATAAGGTGGGCAAAATTGAGAAAACAATTGCCGAATTAGAAAAACAAATTAAAGATTTAGAGCTGCAATTGGCAGATCCTGTTTTTTATAACGATAAAACAAAATCGGCTGAAGCAATAGCACAATACAATCAACTTAAAATAGAATTAGAACAGCAAATGGAACTGTGGGAAAAGGTAGAAGAGGAGTTGAGTGGATTGGATGTATAAAGTAATGGACAATATAGTAAATCTAAACAGTTGTTTATTTTTGAATTATTACTAAGGCGAAATGTATGTGCGGGCGGGCGAGGTTTTTGAAATAACCGTGATTGAAGTGGTTATGCTATTTTACTGGGTGTTGGAATACCGCTGAAAAAATAGCATTTGAACGGAAAGCACGTGAAAATTTAATGCGGGTTGTACTGTTTCGTTTCAAAAAAAAACAAAAAACAGCATTTGGCAAAGTGCTTACAAAACGTAACTTTGTACTAATAGATTTTTAAAAATAATATGGCGTTTGAATTAAGAGCAGAACCCAAAAACCGGTTGGCTTTAGAAATTGGAGGGGTAATTTTAGTGCTGCTACTTTGGTGGGGTGTTTCTACATTAGAGTTGGTTTCGCGTGGCATATTGCCCGCACCGTTAGATGTTTTAAAGGCTTTTCCTGATATGCATATAAACAATGCGTTGGTGCGTAATGTATTAAAATCGGTGTGGTTAAATTTTCAAGGATATTTTTGGGCGGTTGTAATTGCGGTGCCTATTGGTTTTATAATTGGTTTGTTGCCGCTTTTTAGAGGTTTGTTTGGCAAACAGGTAGATGCCGTGCGTTTTATTCCGTTAACTGCGCTTACTGGTTTGTTTATTAGCTGGTTCGGTTTAGGTAATGGTATGAAGGTGTCGTTTTTGGCTTTTGGTATTTTGGTGTATTTGCTGCCTGTGGTAGTACAAAAAATAAACGAGGTTGAAAAAGTGTATGTGCAAACCACTTATACTTTAGGTGCGAGCAAGTGGCAAACCATTAAAACAGTTTTTTTACCGGCGGTAATTAGTCGAATAAGTGACGATATTAGAGTGTTGGTGGCTATTTCGTGGACTTACATTATTGTAGCAGAAGGCGTAAACAAAACAGGTGGCGTTGGTGAGCTAATATGGGAAGCTGGCCGTTTAGGTAAGCCAGAAAAAGTGTTTGCTATTTTAATTATTATTATGCTCATTGGGTTTTTACAAGATAAATTTTTTGTGTTAGCCGATAGATTTTTGTTTCCTTATAAATACAACAATAGATAAGCTATGCAGATTTTTACTAATACAGAAAATAAGAATATAGTTGAGTTAAAGGGCATGCATCAAACTTATGGTGACGCACGTATAATTGAAAATCTTGATTTTTTGATTGAAGACAAACCAATGCAAGGTCAATTTATTGTTATATTAGGAATGTCGGGTTGTGGCAAATCTACCGTGTTACGCTACATTGCAGGCTTACAAAAACCTACCAAAGGTAAAATTTTAATTAAAGGAGAACCACGTTCGTCAAAACACCGAGTAAGTATGGTTTTTCAACAATATTCTTCTTTGCCGTGGATGAGCGTTTTGGATAACGTTGCGCTTGCTTTGCGCTACGAAGGCGTAAGCAAAAGCGAACGTAACGACAAGGCTATGGAAATGATAAAGCTCGTTGGCTTAGAAGGACACGAAAAAAAATATGCACAATATCCTTCCTTATCGGGCGGGCAGTTGCAACGGGTGGCTATTGCTCGTAGTATTATTAGTAACCCAGAAATATTGCTGATGGACGAACCTTTTGGTGCTTTAGATGTAAATACTCGTTTACAAATGCAAGACTTGTTAATGAAGTTGTGGCACGAGTTTCACCCAACCATTATTTTTGTTACGCACGATATTTCGGAAGCCGTTTATTTAGGTGATGATATTTATATTATGAAAAGTGCGCCATCAAAATTTGTAAAACACATTGCTGTTGATCTACCGTTGCATAGAGATAGGGCAACAAAACGCTTACCCCTTTTTGAAAAACTAGTAAATGAAGTAGAAGACGCAATGGTAGAAGTGGGCAATATGGGTTAGTATTTTACTTGTTTACCGTTTAAAACTTTATAAATTGGGCAATTAGTAAGTAGGAAAACTTAGTTATAGCCGATAACAACTAAATATTTGGACGATAAGTCTATTTTTATAAGTAGTTATCGCCGAAAAACGACATTTATGAAAAAGAAGAAGTTGTTGATCGACAAAAAGAGATAAAGCAATTAGAACGGTTATATAAAGACAAAAAATCGAAATTTATAAAAGATACAGTTGATGCTCAGTCATTTTTTGATTAGTAATATTTCAATATGCAGTTTTAGCAGTAGCCACCAAATTGTCTTCATACCTATCTTCATATTGATGGGCAATATTATCTAAAATATCCAGAATTTCATTGACCACATTAGTAGTTACTAATTTTAACCGAGTAGGTTTTATGTTGGGCAAACCTCTAAAATAATTGGTGTAATGACGGCGCATTTCTAAAATACCTAATACTTCGCCTTTCCATTCTACCGATTTTAATAAATGTTGTTTGCATACATTTACCCGCTCGCTAATAGTTGGTGGAGCTAAGTTTTCGCCAGTCTTAAAGTAGTGTTTTATCTCTCTAAAAATCCACGGGTTACCAATGGAGGCACGGCCAATCATAATACCATCAACACCATACTTATTTTTATAAGCCAACGCTTTTTCACCATTAGTAATATCACCATTACCAAAAACGGGGATGTGCATTCGGGGGTTGTTTTTTACTTCGGCAATTAGCGTCCAATCGGCCTCGCCTTTATACATTTGCTTGCGGGTACGCCCGTGTATGCTAATGGCTTTTATGCCTACATCTTGCAAACGTTCGGCCACTTCAACAATGTATTTGCTGTTATCATTCCAACCGAGGCGAGTTTTTACGGTAACGGGCAGCTTGGTGGCTTTTACAATAGCCTCGGTAAGTTGCACCATTTTAGGGATGTTTTGTAAAATACCTGCGCCTGCCATTTTACATGTTACCTTTTTTACTGGGCAACCGTAATTAATGTCTAACAATTCGGGTTTAGCGGCTTCCACAATTTCGGCACTACGTTGCATGCTTTCTAAATTGGCGCCAAAAATCTGAATACCAACTGGTCGTTCTTCTTCATAAATATCTAATTTTTGAACGCTTTTTCGTGCATCTCGTATTAAACCTTCTGATGATATAAACTCGGTATACATCATATCGCAACCTTGTTGTTTACACAAAACTCTAAACGGAGGGTCGCTTACATCTTCCATTGGTGCAAGCAATAATGGAAATTCGCCTAATGATATGTCTCCTATTTTTACCAAATTGTATAAGAATGTGATTGTTTAAAATTAAATAAGATACAAATTTAAATTAATTTACCGACTTAGTACCTACAAAATAATAATGCCTATACATTATATGAAATGCATAAAACCTTGCAGTTTTAAATACCAAGTTAATAAGCAAAATAAAACAATTTGGTTTGTAGGTTGGCCTTTAAATACATTTGTGCTAACTTTTTATAAGGCGTTTCTATAGTATAACATAATATATTAAAGCTTTAAAGAGGGGGCTAACTGAAATTCAACTATTATTTCATAACGAACAAAATATTTTTTTTAAAGATGCCCATACTACCTATAAAATTTTTACAAACCGATTGTTTGGCACAATTGTAAATAGCAGCCCTGCAAATAGTATAACATGTTGCAAGCCTAATTTACCAGCTTATTGGCATTTTCTCAGTAATTATTGTTTAAATTGATAATTCATTACTTTTGTAAAAAATTTTTAAGAAAAGATGAATGATGTATATATAGTTTCGATGGCACGTACTCCAATTGGTAGTTTTATGGGTCAACTTTCTGGCCTTTCAGCCACTGAACTTGGCAGTATTGTTATAAAAGCTGCAATTAAAAGAGCGGGTATTTCGCCCGATAAAGTACAGGAAGTTTATATGGGTAATGTTTTGCAAGCCAATACTGGCCAGGCACCGGCTCGTCAGGCGGCACTAGCGGCAGGCGTACCCAATAATGTACCTTGTACCACTATTAATAAAGTATGTGCAAGTGGTATGAAGGCTATTATGTTGGCTACACAAGCGATTCGGCTTGGTGATGCTGACTTAATAGTAGCAGGTGGTATGGAAAGTATGAGCAACGCTCCATATATGATGCCTAAAGCCCGAAGCGGTTATAAATATGGTAATGCAATGTTAGTAGATGCAATAGTTAGAGATGGATTACAAGACCCTTATGATGATTCAATGATGGGTACGTGTGGTGATTTATGCGCCGAAGAAACCGGCTTTAGTAGAGAAGATCAAGACAATTATGCAATAGAATCTTATAAACGTGCTGCCGAAGCTACCGAAAAAGGATATTTTAAAAACGAAATTATTCCTGTTGAAATACCGCAGCGCAAAGCAGACCCAATTATAATGAAGGAAGATGAAGACTTTAAAAAAGTAAAGTTTGATAAGATACCAACTCTGCGCCCTGCGTTTGGCAAAAAAGGCACAGTAACTGCGGCAAATGCTAGCAATATAAATGATGGTGCCGCAGCTGTAGTACTAATGAGCGATAAAATGGTTGCTGCCTTGGGTGCAAAACCCTTAGCCAAAATAATTAGCTATGCCGATGCGGCCCAAGAACCCAAGTGGTTTACCACAACCCCAGCTAAGGCTATACCAAAAGCTTTAAGCAAAGCAGGTTACCTAACAGCCGATATGGATTTATTTGAAATAAATGAAGCCTTTTCTGTAGTTGCCCTAGCCAATATGAAAGCTTTAAACATTTCACACGAGCAAACCAACATTTTTGGTGGTGGGGTATCTATTGGTCATCCAATTGGAGTTTCGGGTGCTCGTATTGTTTGCACTTTAATTTCTGCACTAACACATAAAAATGGTAAAAAAGGCGCAGCAGGTATTTGTAATGGGGGTGGTGGCGCTAGTGCTATTATACTAGAGTTGGTTTAGAAAAAAATTAAATAAAAAGTTGTCTTTTTTTTTTCACTTTATTGAAATTAGTTTACTTTTGCAGCCTTGTAAAGCTATAAAAGTATGATCGCGTAGCTCAGTTGGCAGAGCATCTCCCTTTTAAGGAGAGGGTCCTGGGTTCGAGCCCCAGCGCGATCACTTTTTATAACGTTTTAATCAACCATATTTCTCAACAATTTCTTGCATTAACTTAATATTTTAATTACTTTTCCAAAGTAATCTTAAATTAATAAAATTATGGTAATATCCTTCGAAGAACTTAGAAAAGTAAAAGATAGCCTACCTGATGGTAGTATCAAAAAAATAGCTGAACAATTAAACATTGATGAGGATACAGTAAGAAACTACTTTGGTGGAGCACATTATACCGAAGGTGAATCTATTGATATTCATTATGAGAAAACAGCAAGTGGAGGTGTTGTTAAATTAGAAAACACGGCCATATTTGAGGCAGCAAAAAAATTAATATCTGCTAATTAAATATTAAAATTTTTATAAAATAACTGGACTAAAAGTTCGGTTATTTTATTTTTTTATCAATAACATTGATTCAAAATAAATTTACATGCTGTTATGCTTTCTATTTTATTGTTATCTTACAAAAACCTTGCAGAGTTTCTCTTACTTAACTACAATTTTTTGCGACTTGCACTCAAATAAAATTAAAATATAAAGTGCATCAACATTTTTAGACCTTACCTAACAACTCCTTGCGGTGCGTTGTAAGGCTTAATAAAAAAAATCAAGCCCTTGGTATTAAAATTTGTTTGCTCATTAAAATTAATAGGGCCATATATTATCAATAAATAATACCATTTGCATCAATTTTTATTTTTTTGTGATTGAATTTATAACAAGTTTGTTCTTACAATAAAAATTTTGACTTTTTACTCATTTATTCTTTTGAAACTGTACTGATTAATATTGGGGAGTGAAACTTTGAGTTTTGCAAATATACCTGTTCTTCTTACCGTAAAAATGCTATGGCCTAACTGCGTAATTAGCGCTGTTATGGTAGGTTGTATAACATAGCTATTTTGTAATAGAAGCAAATAAATGATAGCTATTGAGATGGGATGAAAATGTAGTTTTAGTGAGGCTAAAAAGAGGCTTTATTAGCTTTAAGTTTCCGCAGAAAATTGCAAAATAGGTTTGTACGTTTTTTTTTATTCATTTCTTACGGTCATTACTAATTTCAAAATTCTTTTTATGGTTTAACTTAATGTGTATTTAAATTTAATGATGATTTATATAAAAAAAACGGGCAAGTAACTGTGTTACTTGCCCGTTTTAAATATTATATATTTTAAAGGTTATTAAGCTTTCCTTCTATTTATTTGAACATTGCTTACCGTTGCTAATTTGATAGCACCAAATATCATTAACAATAATGCTAAACTCATTAAGCCCCATTGCGATAAAGTTGGTACTTCATTATAGGAGCTAAAGTCAACACCATAAATTCCACCATCGCCAACTGTAAAACCAGCTGGGCCAACTTCTCCACCAGCATCAATATAACAAGCTGGTATAGAGGCTGCATCTAAAATTGCTATATAGTCGCCACAATCAAAAGGGCCACCAGCTAAACTCCAGTTACCTGCTCCATCAACAATTGCAACCCCAACAGGGTTACCGCCAGCATCAGTAACAATAACAGAGGTGCCAGAAACATCACAATCAGCATTGGTTAATATGTTACCGCCAATATCGCCTCCATTGCAAGAACAATCTTCTCTAAGTACTTCAAGCGAATTAGATAAAACGAAACAGCCATCTAAGTCTGCTGCATTTGCACCAACAGTAGCACCTGTTAAACCATCTTCGAAATATAAATACCATATTAAACAAGTTCCAAAACCTGCTCCGTCAAAATCAACATCACCTGGCATACCTGGCAAACCTAATATGTTTAATTGATCGTCAGTTACCACCCAAGTACCATTTGTGCCAGAGCCACCATTTAAAATAATGCCCGAAACAAAATCGGGTGTGCCATCACCAGCACAGAAAGAAAATGGACCTCCAGCTATTGTTGCTGGGGTTACGGTACAAGGATCTACACAATTTTCTCTTATTACTTCAATTGAGTTAGAAAGTGCAAAACAACCACCTAAGTTTGCTGCATTTTCACCAACGGTAGCACCTGTTAAACCATCTTCAAAATATAAGTACCAAATTAGGCACGTTCCAAAACCTGCTCCGTCAAAATCAACATCACCAGGCATAGCTGGTAAACCTAAAATATTTAACTGATCATCTGTAACAACCCAAGCACCATTAGCACCAGAACCTCCATTTAAAGTAATACCCGAAACAAAATCAGGTGTGCCATCACCAGCACAGAAAGAAAATGGACCGCCAGCTATTGTTGCTGCGGTTGGTATAGGTGTTATGCACGATAAATCATCACAATCAGCTGTTGGATCATATTCACAGAACATTGCATCTGTACATCCAGTAATACCACTTGGTGGATTATCTACACAAGTACAAGTTATAGCATCCCAAGTTTCTAAGCCATTAGAACAATCTCCATCATCACAAGTACCAGGATCAGCGTTAGAAGTTACACAAGAGCCATCATCACAAGTTGCAGTTGGATCGTACTCACAAAAATTTGCATCAGTACATCCTAAATCAGTAGGTGGAGTGCCTGCCAAACAAGTACAAGTTACCATATCCCAGGTTTCTAAGCCATTACTACAATCTCCATCATCACAAGTACCAGGATCAGCGTTAGAAGTTACACAAGAGCCGTCATCTACTGTTGCATTAGGGTCGTATTCGCAGAAAGCTGGATCAGTACAACCCATTGGGCCTGCACTACAAGCTGGATCATCAATTTCAACAACCGTAACTGTAATTTCGCCAGAAGCAATACAGCCGCTATCAATATTACCCATTGCATCAACACATAAAGCTGCGCCTTGAATAGTGTATAATCCTGGGCCTAATGGATCGCCTGGTGTAAAGTTTGGTGGGGCATAACCAAATTCATCAATTAAAAAGTCATCAACGTTTAAAGTGGCACAAGGGCCTGCTACTACCCAATTAGTTAGTACAGATATAGTACCATAAATATCACCACTAACTCTCCAAGCATACTGGTAAGTAAAACCAGCAGGACAAGTTAAAGATAAATCTTCATTACCATCTGTACAAACTTCAATAGTTTGGCTTGGGCAGGCAGTTTGTGTTATTATAGCCGGATCTGATACTGAGCCAGCAACGCAAGGGCAATATGGATTAGCTATATTTGGTATTATACTAAAATCAAACACAAAATCTTGACAACATTGTCCTCCTAAGCCGTCATCTACACAAGCGTTAACGGTTATATTTCCTACAGCCACATCTGCTGGTGTTAATTCAAAGAAAAACAAGCTTCCAACTGGAACAGTTGCTGGACTGGCAAAAACATTTCCACCTGGTGAGTCTACTAATGTACCATTATCGTAGGTAACTGTAATATCTCCTGTGTTACCAGCACAATCTGTAAAGTTTGTTGCACCTACATTTAGGTAAATATTATCAGAAGTTACACCAAAAAAGTCTGAACATTCTACAACTATTTCTGTGGGATCATCTGTAAATGAATAATCGTCAGTATCAATGTTGTACCTAACATAAGTAAAATTGGCGAAGTCGCAAGCGCAATCGCCACTACAATCACAAAATGTTTCAACTGGAGCACATTCACCATCACCGCATACGGTGCCGCAAGGTGTTACAGATAAACAAAATTCGCCTACAACGCCATCCCAAGTGTCAATAAGCATATAATAGGTTTGGCCTGGGGTAAACATTAGGTCCAACCAACCAGAAATCCAAGGTGGCGCGGTAAATAAATCTTCATTGGCTGCGAAATAATCACAAACACCTAATGCACTGTCTGGGCAGGTATTAGATTCATAAATGGCTACTTGCGTATCAGCATCTCCTGCTAAAATATTATTTGGGTTTAAACCACAGTCTCCATAAGAACCATCAGAAGTCCATAATGAATAACTTACTGGAGAGCCGTCTCCATTTAAATCAGGCACGGTAAAGGTAAACCAAATACTTGTTTCCATTACAGTTGCTGCATCACCAAATAAGTTGGCAGAACCAAGACCTGGGCAAGCCACATCATCACCTGGTTCAGGCGGATCTGTTACATTACCTGTAGCGCCTGTATTATCTATTACCATTGATAGGTTAGATATGTTACAAGCACCATCAAACAACGAACTGATATCCATTGCGTTGGCACATTCATCATTTGCGGGTTGAGCGAAAACATTGACACTAAAGGCCAGAAAAGCTATTAGTAAACCAAAATTTAAGTATTTCATCGATTTTTTCATATTAGTTATATTTTATATAAAATTAGGTTTCATTCAAACTTGTAACAATGCCAACAAATTGTAAAATAATAAAATAGCAATGTTGAGTTTGAGAGTTAGCAAGCCGAAAGGTATTTAATTTTTTTGTAAACTTTAAGATAATTTAGGCAATATTTTATAGTTGAAGTTGTGTTTTGTCATAATATCACATCACATAGCATCGTAATATGGTATCAATTTATAAAATAAATAGCATTTGTTTTTTATCTTGTTTTAAAGCACTTGCTGATTACAATAAAAAGGTTAATTTTGCAGGCTATTATAAAAGCGGGTATGATGAAATTGGTAGACATGCTAGACTTAGGATCTAGTGCTTCACGGCGTGGGGGTTCGAGTCCCTCTACCCGCACTTAGTAACTTTAAGGGTAGCATTTTGCTACCTTTTTTTATTTAAACTTCATTATTTTGAATATAACACGTAACGATATTGATGAATTAAGCGCCCTGCTTAAATGCGAACTTTTGGTAACAGATTATTTACCTAACGTAGAAACTGCTTTAAAAAAGATAAGAAAACAGGCACAAATGAAAGGTTTTAGACCTGGTATGGTGCCTATTAGCCTTATAAAGCAAATGCATGGAACCCAAGTAATGGTAGATGAAGTAAATAAATTACTTTCGGATGAGATTACTAATTATTTAAAAGAAAAAGAGATTAGAATTATTGGCAGCCCTTTACCAGTAGATAATAAACCTTTAGATTTTTCAATAAAAAAACCTAAGGATTTTGAATTTAACTATGAAATTGGGATAGAGCCTGTTTTTGATATCAACTATAAAGAGAACACTTTTACCAAATACGATATAGCTGCTAGTGACGATTTTATTGCAGAAGAACTAGAGCGACTTAGAAAAAGATTTGGAGTAGAAAGTGAAGTAGCCCCACCAATTGAAGATAAAGATATATTAAAAGTAAGGTTAGAAGAATTGCATGAAGATGGTTTGATAAAAGAAGATGGTGCAACTAACGAAACTTTTATTGCGGTAGATCTTTTAAAAACAAAAACACTTCAAAAAAAGGTGATGAAATTAAAACTGAATGAAAGTTTAGATATTAATTTAAAAAAAGCTTTTGACAGAACCATACCAGAATTGAAAAAGTTTTTATTAGATAAGGTAGGAGCAGATGCAGAGTTGATTGGCTTAGATTATAAAATGACCATTTTAGGTATTAAACGAGTAGCATTGGCCAATTTAGAACCAGCGTTTTATGAGCAAGTTTACCAAGACCCTACAATTGATACAGAAGAAAAATTTATGGAGCGCTTTAAAGCCGATTTTGACCAACTTTCAAACGATAGAGCTTCACATCAATTAAAATTAGAAATTAGAGATTATTTAATGGATAATACTGCTATGAACTTTCCGGAAGATTTTTTAAAAAAATTGATTAAAGCTAATAGTAAGGAAGAGGAAGCTACAGATGAGTTATTAGAAGAGCAATTTGCCAGCTTTTTAGAAGGGCTAAAATGGCAATTGATTACTAAAAAAATAATGCGCGAAAACGAAGTAAAAGTTGAGGAAGAAGATTTATTAGCTCATGCTATAATTGATATAAAAAATACTTACAAACAATATATGCAAGTTGATTTAGATGATGAACAGGCTAAAGTTTATGCTGGTGGAATGTTAAAAGATCAAAAGTATATCGACGAAAGTTATCCAAAAATATTAGAAACTAAGTTGTTCGACAGCTTATTAAAAAATGTAAAAACGAAACCGAAAAGTATTTCTTTTAAAGATTTCGCTAAATTGAATTAATTTGCAATTACTTTTGTTATTAACTGTATTATAAAAGCATCTTAAAAAAAAAAATAAATAATTGAATGGATTACGGAAAAGAATTTCAACGTTATGCTAAATTAAACCATAACATCGACTCAAAGCACTTAGAAAACCACATGCAATCGGCTTATGGTGGCAGTTTACCATCGGCTATGACACCCGCCATTATTGAAGAACGACCAATGAATATTGTATCAATGGACGTATTTAGTCGTTTAATGATGGATAGAATTATTTTTTTAGGGATGCCTATTAACGACCATGTTGCCAACATAATAGTGGCGCAACTATTGTTTTTACAATCGGTAGATAATAAGCGTGATATTAGTATTTACATTAACAGCCCTGGTGGGCAGGTTTATGCAGGTTTAGGTATTTATGATGCGATGCAATATATTGAGCCCGATGTTTCTACTATTTGTACCGGTATAGCAGCATCAATGGCAGCGGTTTTATTGTGTGCAGGCACTAAAGGTAAACGCACCGGCTTAAAACACAGTAGAGTAATGATACATCAGCCAATGGGCGGTGCGCAAGGCCAAGCAAGTGATATTGCCATTACTTACCGTGAAATTGAAAAACTAAAAAAAGAATTGTACGAAATAGTTAGTCACCATAGTGGACAAACCTTTAAAAAGGTTGAAAAAGATGGAGATAGAGATTATTGGATGCGTACTGATGAAGCGTTAGAATATGGTATGATTGATGAAGTGTTAAGCAAAAAAGTTTCAAAAACAGAGTCGTAAAACTATGGCTAAAAAGAAAGACGAATTTACTTGTTCTTTTTGTGGTAGGCGAAAAGACGAAGCCTTAATATTGATTGCCGGTATTGAGGGCCATATATGTGAAAACTGTGTTGGCCAAGCTCAAAACATTATTAATGAAGAGTTACAACAACAAGAACGGCAGTTTAAATTTTCCCTTCCTACTGCCTTAAAACCTAAAAAAATAAAGGAATTTTTAGATGATTACGTAATAGGCCAAAACGATGCAAAAAAAGTGATGGCCGTTGCTGTTTATAATCATTATAAAAGATTAAACCAACAAGTTACTGATGATGTGGAGATTGAAAAATCGAACATTGTAATGGTAGGTAGCACAGGAACAGGTAAAACATTATTAGCCCGCACTATTGCCCGCTATTTAAAAGTACCTTTTGCTATTGTTGATGCTACTGTGCTAACCGAAGCAGGTTATGTTGGCGAAGATGTAGAAAGTATTCTTTCTCGCTTATTACAGGTTTGTAATTTTGATGTTTCGGCAGCAGAAAAAGGCATTATTTATATTGATGAAATTGACAAAATAGCCCGAAAGGGAGATAACCCATCAATAACAAGAGATGTAAGTGGCGAAGGAGTGCAACAAGCTATTTTAAAATTGTTAGAAGGTTCGGAAGTTTTAGTACCGCCGCAGGGTGGCCGAAAACATCCGGAGCAAAAGTTGGTTAAAGTAAACACTAAAGATATTCTGTTTATCTGCGGTGGTGCTTTTGATGGTATTGATAAACTAATTGCCAAACGTACACAAAAGCAAGTTATCGGCTTTAAAATAAAAGAAGAAGACGATAGTATTGATAAAGACAATTTAATTAAGTATGTAAACGCACACGATTTACGCTCGTATGGTTTAATACCAGAATTGATTGGCCGTTTGCCAGTAGTTACCCATTTAGAAGCTTTAGATAGAACCGCCTTAAAGCGTATTTTAACAGAGCCAAAAAATGCTTTGGTAAAACAATATCAAAAACTGTTTGAATTTGAAGATATAAAAATGACAATAACCGAAGAAGTTATTGATTTTATAGTTGATAAAGCGATGGAATTTAATTTAGGCGCAAGAGGTTTACGTTCTATTTGTGAGGCCATTATGACGGATGCTATGTACGAAATGCCATCGGAAAGTGATAAAATTGATGAGTTTATGGTTGATTTAGATTATGTAGAAAGTAAAATGGATGAAACGCACGTTAAGCAATTAAGAGTTGCTTCGTAGCCACTTTTTTGGTTTATCAAATAAAGGTAAAAATAAATTGTGAGTATTTTACAAGCAACAAAAAAATTTATTTATAAGGTAAAAGCCTTAAAAAATCCTAAGCGTGGAAACTTTAGCTTTGATGATAATACCTTAGATGCTGCTATCGGTTTTAATGAATATGGTGCATACTGCCTGCCTAACAAATCAAAAATGAGGCCCGCAGTACAAAAAGTAATGCGCAATAAAGTTTATGAACCTCAAACCATAGCCTTTATGCGTAAAATTATTGCTAACAATGCCGGCGACGTTATACATGCCGGTACTTTTTTTGGTGATTTTTTGCCAGCACTTTCAAAAGCAATCATACATAAAGAACAAAAAATTTGGGCCTTTGAGCCCAATACAGAAAGTTATAACTGTGCCAAAATTACTTTACTACTCAACAATATTAAAAATGTTGAACTAACAAATGCAGGTTTAGGAAATGAACAACAGCAACAACATTTACAAATAAAAGATGCCACCGGAACATATATTGGCGGCGCCAGCAACATAGTAAAAACAGCAACACTAAATGAAACCGAAGCAATAAATATTGTTCGTATTGATGATGTAGTTTCTAAAACCAAAAAAATTAGTATTATTCAATTAGATGTAGAGGGCTATGAATTACCAGCATTAAAAGGTGCTTTGGCTACAATACAACAACAGTTACCCATTTTAATTTTAGAAGACAACTTAAATGCGATAGAAACGGATTGGTTTAAAAACAATATTTTTAACCTGGGCTACACGGTTAGCGATACATTGCATAACAACATTGTGCTAAAGAGGCAGTAATTTAGCCATCAACAATTATTTACAATTTAATGGGTTTATTTAAATCGCTTTTACAAAAAATTTATTTATCTGTATATGATCTGTTGTTAGTAATAAGCCCAACTATACACAATAGTGTTTTTTTTAGAAAAACGAATCGCTTAAATTTCAAAAATTATAAGCAGCAAAAAGTTGATAAAAGCTTATTAATGTTAGATGTTTTTTTAGATAAAGATTCAGTATTTATTGATGTAGGTGCTAACATTGGCGAATATGTTAACCGAGCTAAAAAACACATTTCTGAAAATGAAATTTTTGCATTTGAGCCGTTACCAAAACTAAATAAGCGATTAAAAAAAGCATTTCCAAATGCTAATGTTTCGCAAGTAGCATTAAGTGATAAAAAGGCCAAAAGCACTTTTAAAATTCCGGTAATAAATAAACAACAAATTTTAACAAGGGCTACCTTAAATACTAATTTTGTTGAAGTAGCAGAAAGTAATAAACAACTAATTAAAGTTGAAACAGATACTTTAGATAATCAAATAAAGCTGCTTAACATTAATAACATTTCATTATTAAAAATTGATGTAGAAGGCCACGAATGGAAAGTAATAAGTGGTGCAAAAAAAACGCTGCAAAAACACCAACCAATTATTATTATAGAAATTGAACAGCGACATCACTCATTTTCCATCCAACAAATTATTGAAGATATTTTAAAACTAAATTACTCTTGTTATTATTTCAATCTCACTACAGCTCAATTATTACCAGTTGAAGATTTAAAACAATTACAAAATATAGGAAATTTTAACTCTTCAAAATATATAAACAATTTTGTATTTATAAATAATGCTACGCCAATAGCTAAGTTTAATGATAAGCTAAACCGCCTCACCAGTTAAAATTTTTACCAATTATATTATATAAGATTTCATTTTCAGCATCAAATCTATTTTTGAGCTGCATTAAAAGGCTGTTATTTAGTGCTACCCTATTTTTTGAAACATTTTTTTGGGTCACTTTAATATCACTAAGCTGCTCTAATTTTAAAAATTCATAAACACTATTAATTGTGTTTAAGGTATCAAACTTCAGCTGTTTAGTAGTGCAAATAAAAAAATGCTCTAAAGGAAAAAACTTTAACCATTGTTTAAGCTGCTGTGCATACATTCCTCTACTTATATAACTAAATTCTCTATAGCTATTGCTTACATAGCCCGACTTTAGTGGTATGGCGGTATTGGCAGACATCCGCTCCACCTCTTTATTTATAGCATCTTTAAAAGGTAGGTTTTCTATTTCCCTATCTACATTAAAATTATACTGAGAAACTGCTCTATCAACAGGATTTCTTAATAAAACAATTAGCTTTACATTAGGTAAAACTTGTTTTATTCTTTTTGGAATTTCTTTATAAAAAAAATAATCAGGTGTAGCTTCGCCAGTAATACAGTTGTTGTTTAAAACTGGGAAAAATGCTTTGTACCAATTGATAGATTTTTGGTGGTATAGATCAAAATATTTTGTTTCCTTTCTAAATGCTGGCAACACATTAGGGTGCTGTGTTATGTAATCGTACAGTGTTGTTGTGCCTGCTTTTTGCACGCCCAATATTAAAAAATTAGGTAATGGCCTACCCTTATTAAATTTGCGTAACCATAGTTTAAAGTTTTCTATTCCAATATTTAAGCTGCCTTTATTCAAAATTGTTTGTACATATTTTCAAATATTGGTAATTTTAAACAAAAAATTAAATTTTGTTTATTACGGTTGTTGAATTTGAGGGCCATGTTGAATGTTTAATCTCCTTTTTTAATATCTTTAAACACGAAAAGGTGGTAAAAATTGCGGTTTTTACTTCGGAAAGTTTAGCTAATGAAATTGAAGCGGTAAAACATCAATTTAAAAACGTTGATTTTTATGTGAAACCAAACGAAGCACCTATTGATCAATTTTTAAGTAATCAGCTTGCCATAATAAATACTGCTGACTATATAATTTTTAATACGCTGCAAAAACAACCACACCTTTATCAATTAAAACAATTTAAGCCTAAAACTATTATTCGAGTTCATAATATAAACACATTTTTAAATAGAAAAAATAATATTAAAATAAATTGGAATTGGTATGATCTGTATAAAGATTTTTCTTATTTTATTAGAGAATATCTTTGGGCAAAGCAAATACTTCATTTTAACAGGCTATTAGCAGCTACCGATTTTATTATGTTGCCAAATGATGGGTATATAAATTATATAACCAATAATAAATTATATCCTGCCGAAAAAATCTTCCCCAGTATTCCTATGGCGGTGCATGAGCCATCTTACCACAAAAAAATAGACGAAAACGTACTTACTTTATGTATTACTGGCACAATTGATGCAAAAAGGAAAGATTATATGTTAGCGTTTAATGCTATAAATGAAGTATTGCCAAACATTTTTGGCAGTTTACGGTTAATTTTGTTGGGTGCGCCAAAAGGGCCTTACGGTTTACAGATCATCAAAAAATTTAACTCAATTGCGGCCAAAAATTTTGAGTTGATAAGCTTTGATAAAAGGATTGACCAAGCCACTTTTGAACAATACATAAAAGAAACAGATATTTTGTTAGCGCCTGTATTAAAAAATACTCGTTACAAATTTTTTAAAGAGGTTTATGGCACAACAAAAATATCGGGTAGTATTACGGATATGATTCGCTACGGAAAACCATTGTTTTTAGTAAACGACTATCAACTGTTTAAAGAGCTTACAGAAGTAGTTACCTCTTTTGCCAATAAAAATGAGCTTAAAAAGCTTATTATTGCTACTACCAAAAATAAAAAATTGCTTATAAAACAACAGCAAAAATTAAATGTATTTCTTAAAAATTATGACGCTAAAATACTGTGTAAAAAATCTATAAGTGATTTTAATGCTTATAAAAGTGATTAATCACACTTGCCAATGCCAGCAAAAAAATTGCCTCCTTTTTTCACTTCAAAACCTTTTGTTAATTCAACATAAGTACTTGAAAAATAGGTTAAGGTATCTTGTTTTTTAACTGTTTTGTACGATTTAATAAAGTTTTGAGCATAATAGGGCTGCGTATTAGTAGTTGAGTTTGGCAAATGAGTTAAATAGTTGAAACAAGGTAACTCAACTTTAAAACTATATGCAGCACTTTCGTACGCTTTGCCATTACTGGTGTAGGCCACAACTTGCCAACAGTATTTTTCATCATTTTTTAAAATACCATTGGGTAAATTAAATTTTGTTTTATAGATATCCTCAGATAGAAAAACCGGTACTTTATCTTCGGCAATAGGGTTTTGGTGTTTTTTATTTTCGAAAATATAGTACATAGCGGTAGTCCATAACTCCGAGTCGCTCGCTAAGTATAACTTGCCGTTACTATATGTTAAGCCCTCTGGTTTAAAAAAGCCATTGTTGTAGGGTTCAAGTTCTTTAGTATCAATATTTAATTCGCTTATTAATTTACCTGTTAAATCAAATTCGTAAACTGTATTAGTTGCTTTGCTTAATATTAACAAATGTTGACCAGCTGGTGTTGCAGACAGTGCTTGGTTTAACGACAGATGATACAAGCCTGATATTCTATCTGGCCTCCATGTGGTATTATTAAATTTAAAGGGTTCTTTTAAATTAATATCTCCTGTAAAATAAGGAGCTTTAGTACAAGTTGCCTCATAAATTGACGGCGAATTGGTTTCCTTTATTAAGTACAATTTGTTTTCTATGGGGTTATAGGTAATGCCTTCCCAACCATCATTTATACCTGTTAATAAATTGCTATTAAGGTTGTAAGTTTTAATGCGCTCAACTTTAGTCAAATTATTACTATTATCATAGTTAAGGTTTAAAAACAATAGTCGGTCGTTGTATTCATCAACCATTAAAAAATAATCATTATATAAATAAGTTAAACCTTCGAAATCATTACCTTCGAAATTAGAAATAGAATATTCGCTTGGCGAGCTAAAATTATTTTGAAAGGATTTAATTTTTGTTCCACCATCATCAACAGTTGTAAAACAACCCACCCTACTTTCGTTTATAGTTAAATTACTCGATTCGTAGCCTTGTTCTCCTTTAACCGCTGAAACAAATTTGTAGTCTCCTAAGTCCAATTTTTTAAAATTATCACCCTTTTCGTAACTACAGTTATATAATTTAAATTGGTATTTTACAAAATTATCACCACCCACCCAAGTAAATGTAGGGCTTAAACTTTCTATTTCTTCAGTATTTTTTGGCAATTGCGGATATGGGTAATTCTGTGAATACCCATTAAAACAAAAAGAAAATAATAAAATAATGCATATATAATGTGGGCATAGCTGTGGCTTTTTCAATGATTTATTGAATAACATAATCGACATAAGGTTAAAAATTTACAAAAGTTTTATAGATGCTTTAGCACTAATAGTTTAAGCCTTTTAAGTGTGCCAATAAAATTATTATTGGAATTATAAAAACTAAAACTTAAAAAATTTGACTAAGCTGTAATACGTAACTGTTTGTAGGTCAATTTTTAGAAGACTTATGATCGACAAATGTAAAATGCGTTAAATTTTCGCAATAGCTATAAAGTGTAAGTAAATTGTTTAATATTTTTGCATATTTTTACAAAACAATATTAAGCTACAAAGAAAACAATTTCATATTAAATTTCAAAAATATTTTTTAAAAAACCACTTTTATTTACACATTGAAATATATTTAAACCGTAATACTGCTTTATTATACAAGTTATTGTTTGAATGTTTATTTTTTGTTTGTATCTTTGCACTCCTTAAAATAAAAAATAATGTACGCAATAGTTGAAATAGCAGGACATCAATACAAAGTAAGCAGTGGCGATGAAATTTTTGTTAACCGCTTAGAAGGTGGTGCCGGTGATACTGTTTCTTTTGATAACGTGCTTTTAGTTGATAATGAAGGAGCGATTTCTATAGGCACACCAACAGTTAGTGGTGCTGCAATAGGCGCAACAATAGTTGAACATTTAAGAGGCGATAAAGTGATAGTATTTAAAAAGAAAAGAAGAAAAGGTTATCGAGTTAAAAATGGTCATAGAGATCACTTAACTAAAATTAAAATTGAAAGTATAGCCTAATTTACTTAGTAATAAAATAAACAGAAATGGCACATAAAAAAGGAGTTGGTAGTACTAAGAACGGCAGAGATAGTAACTCTAAACGTCTTGGTGTAAAAATATACGGCGGTCAGGTAGCAATACCTGGTAACATTATTGTTCGCCAAAGAGGTACCAAGTTTCACCCAGGGGAAAACGTAGGTTTAGGTAAAGATCATACCATATTTTCTAAAGTAGAAGGTTTAGTGAAATTTACCAGAAAAAAGAATGATAGAAACTACATATCGGTAATTCCATTTGATTTTGATGAGGAAAATACAACAACAACAACAGCTGTAAAAGCAAAAGTTGCACCTGTAGTTGAAGAAGTAAAAGAGACTGTTGAGGAAGTTGACAGTTCATCAGAAGAAGGATAGACTAACAAACAATAAAATTAATAATAGAATCCTGTTTTGGTAATACCGAAACAGGATTTTTTTATTTTTTAAGATGCCAAATTGTTTAGCTCATTAAACCTGAAAGGTTTTTAAAACCTGTCAGGTTTAAGAACTTTTTATTGCTAATCCAAAACTCTTTTCACCTCCACAAGCTCGTCTCCCTCATAAAATAAAAAACTACCGAGCCATTTCTGTTCCCCTAAAAATTTAGTTAATCCTATATCTTTTCTAAATGCTTCCCAACATACACGTGAGCGTTTAGAATTGTAATAATCATAATCTAAGGCGAAAAATGGTCTATCAATATTTTGCTTTTTAGTAATATCTAAATTTAGATACACGTGCATAATTGGATAAAGCTGTGTAACGCAGCGTAGTTAATAACAGTTTGCAATGGAACGCAATATTTAGAATTGCACTTGTTTACAAAAGAATATACTAAAGATTTTTTCATTTTTAGCCAAGTCCTCCATTAACTGAGGGCTATTAATTTCATAAATGAACTCATTTTCAATAGCAGAAAAATCTGCTATCTTTTTAATTTTATTTTTTTGAGCTGCTGTTGTTTGTAATAATCGTTTGTAAGACCCGAAAATTGAACAACGCAGGCAGAGAATAAGGGTATAAATACTATTGGGATATATTTCATTGTTGATTAAAACGATCTTGTCTAGATAAAATTTAAATTATATAAATATAAATTATTTAATAATAAAATATAGCCTTGTGGTATTAAAGAAGCCTAACATTTATTAGTAACCCAATATTTGGCTTACTTCTTCACTCGTTTTTGTTTCTCTAATTGTGGCACAATTATATGCACCTGTTTCCAAATTATACCAACCATAAATAGATCTACCTTTATATGAGCATTTTTTATTAACAGCATTAAATAATGCTATATCTAAAATTTTGTTATCGTTTAGTAAGTCAACTTTAACAAAGTTATCCATAAAATAGTTATATCGCTCTATATTTTCTTCATCAAAAACGTAAACCAAATTATTAATTAATGCTTTGTTTTCGCTAAAAAAATTGCTTATTTGAAATAAGCCAATATAGCAGTTGGGGCAATCTTGTTGGCCTATAACAATAAAGTAAACAGTCTTATCATCTTCTGAGATGTATTTGTGTAGCGTTTCTTTTAATGAAATTTTGTTTTGACTACACGAAAAGCAAAACAAACTACATATTATAAGACTTAAAAATAACCTCTTTATCTTTATTAAATTCAATTGAATATAAGTTTTGGTTGGCAAAATTATAAATAATATAATTCGAAAAGCTTAACTTGCTCTCTTTTAATTTCTTCTGCATAGTTCTATCCCACTTTACTAATTTACATTGTTTTTTACTTTTAATATATAGCACCGTATAAACTGCATCTTCTGTTACCATAAATGATGCTATTTTAAAATCTTGCAAAATAGGAGCTACCTTTTCTAATGAATTTAAATTGTAAATGTAATTGCCTTCTGTAAAATACAACTGATCTTCAAATACATCAAAAGCCCTTTTAAAGGTAGTAAGCTTGGTTTTTCCGTGAAGTTCCGCATCATAAAATATTTCAATATCGCTCTTGTACTTTATTATGCTATCACTCTTACTAATATTATATTTTGCTAATAAAGGTATTTCACTACTATTTTGCGTAAAACTAAGTTCACTAACATATAGGATACTATCGGTTCTGTAAAATGGAAATTCCAACGTAAAATTAGCTACATAGTCGAATGTATCTTTTACAACATGAGAGGTGCAAAAAACATCCTCATTTAAAGAAAGTAGTGCAAACCTTAGGTCGTTCACATTTACTTTAGCTGTATCTGTATTTTTGCTATAAGGTAAATAAGCTGCAACACCTAATTGATAAGAATTAGTCTGTTCTGAAAAATAAATATCTCCAATTTTAACTAAGCCAAAAGGAGAGTATCTTGCACTTTCAGACTTAAAAGGATCTAAAAAATTTCGATCGGGATACATGCTTTCGTATTTTGAGTATATTTGTTGGTATCTAAGTGTATCTACTTTGTACTCTGTTACTATTTTCCCCTCTTCATAATTATAAACAAGTAAACTCTTATAATTAAAAGGAATTAGAACTTCTGATTTATTGGTATTTATAGCAAAAGATCTTGGCGGCTGAATAAATAGATTATTGGGTACTTTGCTTTCGTTTTTAACAGAGCCAAAATCATCTGTGCTTTGCCAGCAAGAAACTGCCAGCAAAGAACAGATGCTAAAAATAATTGTTAAATTATAATTGATGATATAATTTTAAAGTTGTTCTATTGTGTGAAATGAAAAACCATCTCTAACAGTACTTTCAGATATTCTTGTATTTTTATTTAGAATTGGTTTGTCAGTTCCTACTAATATCACATCTGAGTTATTACGTTCGTTATTACCGCCTGTAATTGTAACATAACATGTCGTATTGGGTTTTACGAGACAACAAACCAAATCATTATCATAACTTATTACGACACCAGGATGTACACTTATATTTATGTCTCTATTATTACTGAAATCATGCTCTATAGAATAATCTAATTCCTCTAAAATTTTCTCTACTGAGGATGCATCATAATTATAATTTGGCAAATTCCCCTTACGCAATTGTAAATCGCTTGAGGTTAAATTGTCTGGTGTAATTACCTCTTTTTCACAAGATGTTAGACCAACTACTACTACACAACAAATAATAATAATTAATATTCTTTTCATTTTTTTAAATTTTAAGATGATTCCCTACCTTATTATTTTTTGAGCATTGTCGGGATGAATTTGCTCAAATTGCGCAATTTAAATCAAATTTGAATAATACAAATGTATAAGAAAAAATGAGGGGGGGGCATTTTTAACAAAACTTAAATTATATTAAATTTTTCTTATGTAGCTTATTAATCAAACCTACTTCAACCTTTCCAAACCTTTATTGGCCATTTCAAAATCAGGATCAAAAGCTACTGTTCGTACGTAATCTTTTTTAGCATTTGCGGTATCGCCCAAAGCCTCGTAAGTAAGTCCACGCATATAATAAGCTTTGGTAAAATCTAAATCAACATTAGTAGCCATATTAAAATGTTTCAAGGCTTTTTGTAAACTATCTTCATTAAAATAAATATAACCTAAATTATAAAAGGCATCTTTAAATTGCTGATCAACCGTTATTAATTTTCTATAAGTGTTTTTTGCTTTTTGAAATAGATTGTTGTTTTGATAGTAAATAGCGAGACCATAATGTGCCTCGGTACTTGTAGGGTTTATTCTAATAGCATTTTTATAGTAATCCTCTGCCAGTTTCATTTTTTTACCTGCACATAGCAATCCCAATTGCATAAAGGCATTATAAAAATCTGGGTTTTGCTCCGTTGCCGTTTGAAAGGTGCTGATGGCCTTCATCGTATCTTGCTTAAACACAAATGCTAAGCCTTTGGTAAAATAAGCGTCTGCATTGCTTACCTCTAATTTTAAAACTTGGTTGGCGGTTAATATGCTTTTATCCGTGTCGTCAATATACAAATAATACTTACTTAGCTTTAACAACATATTTATATCATCGGGTTTTTTTTCTAAGCCTTTGGTAAGCAAATTAATTGCCGGCACTACATTATTTGTTGTAATTAACAAATCGGCAAAGTTTAAATAATAAGCACTTGCGGTATCGTTTAAACTTAAAGCTTTATCGTAATCTGCAATTGCTTCATCAATATTTTTTAGCTTTTGATTAGCGAGTGCTCTGTTAAAATATAAATCTGCATTGGTGCTGTCTTTTGCAATTTCAGCATTTATAAAATCTAATTGCGGATGGTTTATTGTAGTAAGCGTATCTTTTGGTACTGATTTTTGTTCAACCCTATTTTCATTATCTGCATTATCGTTTACACAAGCTGTAATTACCAAAAGTAAAAAAAATATAGTTATTGTTTTTATAAGATTTAAAAACATTTTATTTAGCATAATTTTAATTAAATAACAAAAAATTTATAATTATTAAAGAGCGATCTTCTTAGTAATGCTACAAAAATAAATCTACATTACTTAAACATAATTCCAACTGATTTTACATATTTTTCGGCGAACTTAATCGCCATAACTATCTTGTAGTTTTTTAAATTTTTTCTTGTTTTTGTATTCCATTGCTACATCGGCTACCGCAAATCCTTTTTTAATTAAATGCGCATTTAAAAAAGTTTTATTTTTTAAGTAAACATAGGCCATTAGATTATTCGAGTTATCATGCTTTTGCTGCTCATCATACCTTAAAAATATTTGCTGCTTGTTTGTTTTATCTTTTAAAAATTGAATGGCTTTGGCCTTTGTTGAAGGTTGCTCTTTTACACCAAGCAGCCTAACAACAGTATCATTATTAAGTTCTATTAGTTGAGGGCTTATTACTGCCTTTACTCGATAAAACATTTCTTTGGGCTTTTTATTTTTATCAATTTTTGAACCAAATTGAAGTTTTTTAGGATCTCTTTTTTTATCGAACTCATGAAAATCTTTAAATAGATATGGAAATTTAGCCTTTCTAGCTTCAAAATCAGTTTTCAGTTTTTGATTATGAAAGTGGATGTGGTCTTGTCCAATTTCAGCATTACTTACGCCTAATTTATTTTCAATAAACGGTTTAAATTCTTGATTAATTTCATAGCCAACAGAATTTCTATTTAACTTTTTGGCTGCCAATGAAGTGGTGCCGCTTCCCAAAAAAGGATCCAGCACAGTATCGTTAACATACGAAAACATTTTAATAAGCCTATGCGGTAATTCTTCTGGAAACACGGCAATATGTCCATCTTGCCTTGCGCCACCAAAATTCCAATGTCCTTGAAAGTAGGATTTCCATTCCTCTTTAGTCATACTCGATTGCGCTTTTATTTCTTTACTAACCTTATTTGGCGTACCCAATTTTTTAAAGATTAAAATAAATTCATAGTCAATTGACAAAATACCGTTACGTGGATTTGGGTAGCTGCCCATTAGCGAAGCGCCGCCCGAAGTATTGGTAGTAGTTTGTTTTTGCCAAATAATAGCGCCCATATAATCAAAGCCAATACTTTCACAAAACTTTATAATCTCGGTTCTAATTGGTATTACTTTGTACCTGCCGTAGTAAACCGCTCTGGCAAACTGATCGCCAATATTTACACAAAGTTTACAACCGTTTTCAAGTACGCGGTAGCACTCTTCCCACACAAGGTTTAGGTTATTAATGTAAGTCTCATAGTTTTCATGATAGCCAATTTGGTTTTCCGTTCCATAATCTTTTAGTTGCCAATAAGGCGGCGAGGTAACGGCCAATTGTACCGTTTGGCCTTTCAGATAATCAAGCTGTCTGCTGTCTCCAATTATTATATGATGCTTTGTATGCACGCTTTTTTATATCCCTTAAAATAAAATAAAAAATTAAATATTTCTTTAAAATGATGCCTTCTTTATGATGCCCTATTGTTACAACAACTCAAATATGGTTTGTATTTCCTCATTTATACTTAGTGATTTTTGCGCTATCGTATCAAAAACTACAAACTTTATATTGGCTAAAGCACTTACCGTTTTCTCGCCGTTTTTGTATATTTTTTGATGAAAGTTCATACTCTTTCTACCAATTTCATTAATAGAAGTATGTATTTCAATATCATCGAATAACTCTAATGGTTTTTTATAACTTACCTCTACCCTAACCACAATAGTAATCCAGTTTCGTTTTTCTAATACTTCGGTTTTTTTTAATGGTAACAAATATTCCCATCGGGCTTCTTCAAAAAACTCTAAATAACGTGCATTATTAACGTGCTGGTAAAAATCTAAATGAAAACCATAAACCCTTTTTTTATGTATATGAACCTTAGTTGCCAAATTTTCGATTTCTATAAATGAATAAAATAATGAGTACCCGATCGTATTAACCCATTTCGTGAAGCTGTTTTTCTGCTGGGCAAATTGTTTTCGTGTATTTCGCCAAATATTAAGGTGTATTCATCACCTGGCATAAATTCAATTAGTTTACGCTGCATGGCGGAGCCAAAATTTTTACCTCTAAATTTTTTTATTAAACATTCCTCTACAATTAAATATCCTTCTAAATATTTTTCGGTAGCTCTTTCTACAGCAGTAAGGCCAGCCCACTGCTCATCAATATAAATGCTAAACAAAGTTTGTTCATTATGCAATCGTTCTATATCTTTTTTACTCAACGCAAAAACATAATCTTGTGCACCAGGGTTTTCATCAATATAAAATTCTACCAAGCCTTGGTATAGCGAATAAAAATCTAAGTTTACTGGTTTAACTAATTCAATCAAATCGTATTTAATTGGTTTTTCTAAGCTCAAAATATTTCCTTTTAAACCCACATAGTAGCTTAAATCTTTTGTAAATTTTAAATTAGGATATTTATTACGGTACTCATCTGCACTTAAAATTCGGTATGCAAATGGATTAAATTTTTCGTATTTTTTTTTGATGGCTACGGCAGCGCTGTTAAACAAATCCATATCCCATTCTTCAAAGTTAGTATGTTCAATGTTAATGTATGCCCGTTTTAAATCTAAATTAAAAAACCGAATACCACACATTATAGTATGTGTTGGGCTAAGTTCAATTATTTGATTTTTGTAATCGCTTGGTTCTGCACCATCAACATAACAATAATCATAAAATCGATCACTATAGCTATCATCTTCATAACGGCTAAAGCTACCGTTAATTGAAGTTTTGAGTAAATTTTTAATGATCGCCTCTGGCAACCATTCTTTTACAATTTTGGGAGTATTAGCCCACTCAACCGTTAAAATTTTATCTCTATCCAAAATAAAAAAATTATTTAGTTAGCGCAGGCCACACAATGCGAACTCTCGGGCATATACATTAAACGAGGCAGTGGTATTGAGCCTTTGCAAGCCGAACAGATGCCAAAATTTTTGGTATCTAATTTTTTTAAAGCCAACTGCAATTTGTTCATTTTTAACTCTGCCTGTCGCAATGCGGCTTCATTAACACTTTTATTGTTTATAGCATCCATACGGCTTACCCTTCCAATTGAGTTTTCTGGTGCAATGGGTTTAGTGAGTTCTTTTAACGCTACAATATTAGCTTTTAGCTTATTAATATCGCTTAAAATTTTATCTTTTAGCGTTGTTTTATCTGCTTGTTTCATCTTAAAAAATTATAAGGTATTTTTATTAGATGCTAAATATAGCATAATTGGCGGTGTTGTGGAAAATTGAAGTGTATAGATAGCAATATTATTAATAATTTATTAAAAAAATTTAAGCTTATTGTTGAAATAAATAATTGTTTAAATAGTTTTTTTTGTAATGGCATTTGAGATGTAAAAGGTGTACCACCATCAGAACGAGCAAAAATGAGGTGAAAAATTATTTGCTATGGTGCTGTTTATACTAAAACATCAATCCCACAACCACTTTATCTCTGCTTTAATATTTTGATGCTGTTCGGGTGCTTTACATTGTAAATCTACTGTATCGTAACTTAAATAAACTGGTATGGAATAGCTTAAATTGAAAATGATTTTTTTATACTGAAAGGCCGCATTAGCACCCAATAAAAAAGCTTGATAACTGGTAGGTTTTAAAATTTTGCGGGTTTCCATAGTATCGGCTTTTTTATTTTGGTATGATAGCTGAAGGGCAGGCAAAAATATAATGGCATCATTAATATTAAAATGGTAAGCCCCAGCAATTTTGGCTTCAAAAACATTGCCTTTTTTAAATTGGAAATAATTTTTTGTGAAGAGTTGGTAGTTAATCGCTCCACTTAAATTCCATTTATTAAAATTAATGAAATGTTGTAATGATGTTTGCCAATTTGTACTTCCCAAACCGTTTTGTAGGTGTGGGTCAATATCGTTTAATGTTGTTGTTTGGTTGTATTTACCTGTTTTAAATTTAACATAAATTGAAAGTATAGTTTGGTGTTTTACTTTTGTAAATAACTTTTGCGGGCTACTTTCAAACAAGGCATATCTAAAACCCAATTTAACATCGCCTATGCCATTTCTAAATAAATTAACACTATCGGCAAACAGTTGGGTTTTTAAACTATAAGGTAAACTTACGGCTACTGCAATTTTTTGGTTTACTACGTATTCCGCATTTAAGCTTAACGCTTGTAATACTTCTTTACCTTTTACAAATGGGTTGCAGTTGTTGTGTACATGAAAATTGCTGTTTCCAAAACGAGGGTTGTGATTGTGAAATGCAAAAGCCGATACGTAGCCTCTTTTAATTTGGTTTTGAAAACTTAAACCTATATAAGTTTGCAATTGATTACTATTAGCTGCGCCTTGCAAAAGGCCAACTATTAATATAAAATAACCAAATACTATTTTTTTAAGATAAAGCACTTATTGATTAACGTAGTTATTTTATTTCATTGTTATTAATTTACTCATTTTTTTTAGTAAAAACAACCACGGCTGGGCGAAGCATTTATAATAGCCCCGACAGTAACGGAAAGCCCACAGCTGCAGCGAGGCTTTTGTGCGCTTGCCTGCGAGGACTTGGAGAGGATGGCGGGAGGGGAGTTTGTGCGCGCATTTGGTCTCGCTTCACCAATAATTTTTTAAAAAAAGGCGACTTTATTTACTAAGGAAATTTTGGAAACTGATCGAAGTTGGGTTTTCGCTTTTCCAAAAAGGCGTCTCTTCCTTCTTGGGCTTGCTCGGTAGCGTAACCTAAGCGGGTGGCTTCGCCCATTAATATTTGTTGGCCTACTAAACCATCGTCGGCTAGGTTAAAAGAGTATTTTAGCATTTTTATAGCCATTGGGCTTTTAGCCATTATTTCTTTTGCCCATTGGTAACCTGTTTCATCTAACTGTTTGTGTGGCACTACGGCATTTACCATACCCATTTCAAAGGCTTCTTGGGCCGAGTAATTTCTACCTAAAAAAAATATTTCTCGTGCTTTTTTTTGCCCTACCATTTTTGCTAAATAGGCAGATCCGTAACCTCCATCGTAGCTGGCAACATCGGCATCGGTTTGTTTAAATATAGCGTGTTCTTTACTAGCAATGGTTAAATCGCAAACTACGTGTAAGCTATGGCCGCCACCAACTGCCCAACCGGGTACTAGGCAAATAACTACTTTATTCATAAACCTAATAAGGCGCTGCACTTCCAAAATATGCAAGCGGCCAAAACCGGGTGTGTTGGCCTCGTAGCCATTTTTTCCACGTACATTTTGATCGCCACCTGAACAAAAGGCCCAACCACCATCTTTTGCTGAGGGGCCTTCACCAGTTAATAAAACGGCTCCCATTGTTTGGCTATGGTGTGCATGTGTTAAAGCATCTAACAACTCATCAACTGTTTGCGGCCTAAATGCATTGCGTTTTTCGGGGCGGTTAAATGCTATGCGTGCTACGCCATCAAATTGTTGGTAAGTTATATCTTTGTAAGATTTAATGGTTTCCCATTTCATTTTGTATTATTTTACGCAAACTTACAAATTATAAGCAACTCAATTTTAAGAATTTTGAGAACGGTAATACCAACGTGTTTTTAAAGACAGGCTTGAATATCGGCAGTAAAAGTTCCATTCATATCTACCTCAAAGCCTATATCGAAAGTAATTTGTTGACCTGCGTACATTTCTACAGCTCCATTAACTACTTCCCCGCTAGTTTGAATGGCGTTTTTTGCATTATACATTGGTTGATCTATATTTGGTACTACTATGTTTTGAGGGCAGGTTGGAAGTGAAAAGCTTACAATATCGTGATCATCTTCATCTTCTTTCAAGAATTTACCGTTCTGATTAATTTGGTTATTTTTTATATTGGTTTCGTTATTTATAGCGTCGGGCGTTGAATCGACATCAGGCAAATTAACTTTAAACCCTTGACCAAGGTTTATTTGGTTGTTTTCGACGTTAGAAATTTCGAAGGGTATGGAGTAATTGCTTAAAGCTGGGTTATCTAACCTTAATTTAACAGTAAAACTATAACTTGCACCACCTAATATTATTTGATTGGTTATTGCTTTTGTTCGTTTTGCACCCCAATTTGTAAAGCCGTTGCTTAACAAAGTTATACCTGCTGGCAAGTGCATAGTAACGGATAGTTTATTTATTTCTATTGTTCCTTGATTATGAATGATAACATCTATATCAACTATATCACCAACACTAAAAACGCTTTGGCTATTTATTTTTGCTTCTAAAGCCAAATCTACAAAACCACTCATGCAGTCAAAGCTTTCAAAATCGCCTATACCGTTTGGCAAACTAATGTCAATAGGGTGTAAACTATTGGTTTGGTAGTTGACAAAATCAATTGCAATTAAAGAACTGGGTACATCGCTACTATCTCCGGTAGTTCCGTATAGGTAACCATAGCTTGAAAAGCCCAAACCTTCTATATCGTCTTCATTTAAATCAAAAATCTCTGTTTCAATAGATCCATCAAAATTGTTAATTTCTGTAATAATGCCAGGGCCATTTTGGTTTTGTATGGCAAACAATTGATTTGTAAAGGGGTTTATTGCAATATCATCAACATCATAAACAGAACCACCTAAAGTACTATCGAAACTCTCTTCAATTTCAATAAAATCATATCCACCAAAAAAATTTTTTATAACCTCGCCTGTTTCTGGGTTTATTTTAAACAGAATATCGTTTGCATTATTTCCGTTTAACCTATTAGTTGCCCAAAGTTCGCGGGTATAGGGGTTGTAAGTTAAACCATCAACATCACCAAAGGCAAAATTTTTAATAATTGTTCCTTTAATTTTACCAGTACCTTCTAAACTTGAATTTATATATGTAAATTTATTAGTTCCAATTTCAATTGACCCAAACTTATCCCCGTCAAAAGCATAAATTACACCATCAACTGCGTTAATTGCCATTGCTTCCATTCTTTCTGCAAGTTTAGAAGAACCGCCAGTATATTCTATTGCTTCCATTCTTACCCAATCTTCTTGCGCAACTCTGTAACGATATAAAAAATTGGGCTGTGCATTAGATTCTTCAATACAATAACAACTATTGTTTACATAAGGCACTTGCGCATAGCTTTGTTGAAAAACTATAACCAATGCAAACATTAATAAAAAAATTGTATCCTTCATCATAAACTTTATTTTGTGTAACAAGTAAGATGTATTACGGGCTTAAAAAAGTTTAGTTGCACACAAAAAATCTTTAGTAAAAAATTTAAAATCTTATTTTTTTTTTGAAAAGTCACATATTTAAATTTATAAAGATGCTATTGACCTATAAAGAAAAATAAAAATTAGCAATAGAAAAGAAATAAAAAACAACATATTACTAAATGAGATTATTACTTTTGTTTTAATAAGATTAACTTTATGAATAAAGTATTAATATTAGCAGGCTCAAAAACAGATTTAGAAGTATTAGAAAGTTGTACTAAATACTTAGATTGGTTTGAGATAGAACATAATTTACAAGTTGCTAGCGCCCACAGAAATCCGGAGTTAGTTGCTGAGCTTTGCACAACTGCCGAAAGCAAGGGCTATAGCTGTATAATTGCTGCTGCAGGCATGGCTGCAGCTTTACCCGGTGTTGCAGCGGCGCATAGCCAACTGCCCATTTTAGGTATACCAATTGCTAGTGGTATGCCAAGCGGTTTAGATGCCTTGCTTTCAATTGTACAAATGCCACCAGGTTTGCCGGTGGGTTGTGTTGCTATTGGTAAAGCAGGTGCAAAAAATGCCGCAGTTATGGCTGCCAGAATTATTGCTGCTAATGATAAAAAAACAAGAGAAAAGTTAGAAACCTTTAAAGGCTTAGGTTATAAGTTGTAAGGCTTAGTAAAATTAATTTAGCGTTACAAATTAACATCAAACCTAAAAGTAAAATTTAAAGGGGCTTCTACCTTAGCTGGCCTAATTGTATAACTGCGGTTAGCAATATTTTTTATATGAAAAGATAAATTGTACTTCTCATCATATACCACTCCAAATCTGACATTTAAAATAAGATCAGGATTGAGATGGGCATTACGGTATTCTAAAACACCTGGTACTGCATAAGGGCTGCCTGTTACCGATTCAATAAAAGGCGACCATTGGCTTTCGCCAAGAAAAACATCATCGATATTACCCATATTGCTGTAATAGTTGGCACTTGCACCAAGTGTAAAGCCAACTTTTTCTAATTTATTAATTGATAGTTGGGCATCAAACTTAGCAATATGTTGAAATCGGTATTTTAAAAACTGTTGATTGTATAAAGAATCGTTTGCTTCAAAACTATTGATGCTGCGTTTAATAAAATTGTTCCAATTGTTAAGTGTGGTATCAACATTTAAATCTAACGGTAAAGCATAAGTATAACCTGCTAAAATTTGCAGCGGAAAATGTTTGTTTTTAGTTTGCATATTAAAGCTGTACTCTAAACCAGCAATACGGCCATCACTAATATTTTGAAATTGCCATCCTAAATATTGATCCAACAAAGAAGGCAAGTTGTATAAGTCAATTCTAATACTGTCGGGTTTGTGTAAATCAAAAACTGCCTCAATCATATTATTATAATCGGTTACAAAAAGGGCAGCATCTATATAGGCATTTATTTTGGGTAGATGTTGTTTTAAACCTACTTCAAAATTCCAGCCAGTCTCGGGCAACAAATCTTCATTGGGTAAATAATTAATTGCACCAATTTTATAATTTACATATCGCTCGGCAAAACTTGGTATTCTAAAACCTTGACCGAAAGAAAGCCGGCCAAACAAGTTTTGATTAATTTCATAATTTAAACCCCCTTTAAACACCGGAAAGGTGGCTCCTTTTATGCTATCAACATCAAAAGTTTCCCAACGGTAACCTGCTGTTAACTCTAATTTTTTAACGGGTCGGAAAGCTAATTGTGCGTAAGTAGCCAATAACCAACCTTTAGTTGTTACCAAAGCGGCATCATCAACATTTATGCTATTATAAGTTACGCCAAGGTTCCAATCAAAATGTTTAAAGGTTTGTAAAGCATTATAGTCAAATGTGTTAATTGATGCCTGTTGTTGTTCGTCACTATCAACATCATAAAAGCTATTAACATTAAATAAGCGAGCTTTTAAACTGTGCTTAATATTAATAGGATCGAAGTAAGTAATAAAAGGATCAATATAAGTTTGCAGATATTTATTATCGTCGGTAGCGCCAGCCAAAGCGGTTAATTTCGCCGAGTCTTCCCACAAAATGTATAAGCCTTCGTTTATTTGACTGTGTGTTGCTTTTATACCAAACATTAATTTTTCGCTGGCTCGGTATCGCATTTTAATATTGGCTCTGTAATAGTTTTGAATTTCATTTTCGAGATGTGTTTTGTTATGCAATTTAGCGGCAGCTACAACCGCATCAAACTTTTTGGCCTTACCAAATTTAGCAGCATAAGTAGCTTGTGTACCCCAAAATAAAGGTAATTTATTAGTATACCAACTTAAAGTATCGCCATTGCCATTAATATTATTTTTGGGTTGACTGTAAACACCTGCCCAAGCGCTGGCACTAATTGTGGGCTTGTTACCGGGCCAAATAGTACGGGCATGTACCACACCATTTAATGCTGCCGAGCCATACAATACCGACGATGCACCTTTAATCACCTCTATCCTGTCCAACATTTCTAACGGAATTAAATTCCATTTTATATCGCCTCTGTCTGCGCTTAATAATGGTAAATCGTCAATTACTAATTGCACTCTGCTGCCAACTCCGTAAGAAAAACCAGTGCCGCCCCGTATGTTTATTTGCCCATCAATAATATATGCGCCGGGGCTTAATCGTATCGCATCTGTTGCATCTTTTGGGGCAATGGCTTGCAGGTTTTTAGCTTTTATCAATTCTACCGAAACAGGTGTTTTACTTATCGATTGGCCATATCTGTTAGCACTAACTATTACTTCATTTATGAGCGATGTGGTGGAATTTAGCGATGCGTTTATTGTTAATGTATCATTTACTTTTAGCAAAATGCTGTCTACAAAAAAATCATCATACCCTAAATATTGAAAACTAATGTTGTATAAACCAACTGGTAAACTTAATTGGTAGTTACCATTTTCGTTTGTTGCACCACCATTTGTTTTGGTAAAAACATTTACGCCAAACAAAGCTTCGCCTGTTGCAGCATCGGTTACCGTGCCATTAATAATGCCAGTTGGTTGGGCCAATATTGTAAAACAGCAAAGTAGCATTACCGGTATTGTTATAAAGTATTTCACGTTAAAAATTAGCTATTTTTTATGAATTTAACAACTGTTGTATTTTTTTAAAGTTGCCTTTTTGCGCAAAGTTACTTGTATTTTTTTTGGTACCAAAAATATAATGATGGCCACAAGAAAAACAAAGCTTTACAATGCCTGTAATTTTTCTTTCTTTATAAAATACCAATACATCTCTATAAACAGCGCCACAGTAAGGTTCTTCTATATTTTGATTATCGCGTTCTTTAAACAATTCGTTAATTGCATAAAAGTGCTTGGCAGATATTGCTTTTTTTTGAAACCCTAATTGAGGCAAAGCTTTAATAAAAGCAACGCTGCTTAACTTATTGGGCAATTCATTTTTAAACAAAATGCTACTTAACAATATGTCCGTTTCGTTTGGCTTTTGTTTAAATTCTAATTCTTCTAATTCGGTTTCATTAGTTTTGATAACATAATGTGTTAATGCATCAAAATAAAAATAATAAGGTTTTTTGTTGGAAGGCTTTTGCATTGTCAATTTATTTTTTTGGTAAGATATGCGTTTGAGGAAACAAAACAAATTGAGGCAGCCAATAAAAAGCTATACCTTTTTATTAGTTGCTGACATCAATATTTTATATGACAAAGCATCAAAAAGAATATTTTCTTATCCTCAAAAAACTAATTATTTAATTTACATAGGTAAAAATATGGTATAATACCAATATGAGTTTAAGATGTTACACATAAATTTGGAATTTAATTTGGTGAGATTGAGGCAAAAAACGCAGGCATAGCCAGCAGCTACTAATAGTATTTTTAACAAAAAGATCGCCAATATTAAAACTAAATTTGTGTTACATTTTATAATTAATTTGATACAATAGGCTGTTTAAGCGGGCGATGTTACTTAGTAATTTAGCCCCGCTTGCAAAACTATTGCAAGGCCTATCGAAATTCTCTATAAAAAAATTTCTTTTTAATAGTCGCTAATTTTATTTTATTATCATTACTAATGCACGTTATTTTTATAAAAATTACTATGTTTATACGTCAAAAAAATGGTGCAGTTTTAAAGCATCTAATAATAATTGGAAAACAAAGTTTACCCTTACTGGTTTATTTTTTCAATACCTTTAAAATTGCTGTTGTATTTTGTGTTTTCAATAGTAGCTTTACCTACTAAAATAACTTGGCCTTTTTGTTTGCCTACGGTGTTTACTAATTGAATACCGTTCCACTCATTATTACAGGCGTTGTATAACTTAGCATTGTTTAAAACCAAGGCTGCTTCCGATTCAATTTTTATAACACTACCAGTTGGCATTGTGGTTAAACAATGAAGGGTTAGTTTTCCACCAGCTTTTATTATAATGTCACCATAAATAAACTTGGCTGATTTCCATTCTACATGCTCGCCACTTTTTATAAAAATAGTTTTATCTGCTTGGTAGTTACACCAATCTGCCCTAACCAGTTTACGTTGGCTGCTATTACTTCTGCTAATTTTATAGTGCATTTTGGCAATTTGACAGGGTGTTAAGGCATTGCTGCGGTTATTATAATCCATCAAATTATTAGAAATAACAGCATCTTCGTTGCAAGGCGGTGGGCCAGTATTATCCCAACAATTAGGGTTTGCTGGGGTGTCATCACATCCATCATTTTTAGTCCAACTGTGTAGCAAGCCGAAAGTATGCCCTACTTCGTGGTTTAGCAATGGGGCTGCATGCCACGATCCTTTACTTGCTTTGCCAGCTTTGGTGTTTTTGTAGTTGTAATAACTGTTACTCATTTTGGCATAGTAAGGTTTGCCAATACCATTTGAGGCGGGTTTATAGGTTGGCGAGGCAATGCTATCCGGATGATGCTCTAACATAAAAACATTTAAAACTTTTTCTTTTTGGATGCCGTATTTATTGTAAACAGCATCACTATATAAGCCGTACAACCCTCTTTTATCTTTTTTATTGATATACCAAAGCACGGTGTCTTTATGAAAATAAATACCATCATCACCAGCAATTGAAGGATCAGGTGTAAGCACATATTGTAAATTGATTGGTAATACTGGTGTATTATTATCTACTGGTAAATGCATTTGTTTATTGTTATTAAAATGCTGGTTGGCGTGGTAAATAAGGTCTTTTACGTACTGCCTACCTTCTATTTCATTAAAGTTAATATTTTTGTTAGGATGATCTAAAAAATGAAAATTTACTTTTATATAATGTGCCGTATGCCAATGTAAGTTTTTAACATCGGGTGCATAATTTAAAAATTTACTACAAGGAGATTTGTACGCTGGCAGGGCTTCTTTAACCACAAAATCGTTTAAAGTGCTGTAAACAACGGGTTTAGCTATAAAACATGCACTTATTAATAAAATAGTGGCGGTAATAAGTATGTAAATTACTTTTGCAATTGATTGCATAAACAATAATGAGTTTGATATCTTTGCGTTAAGATAATTATAAATTATAAAGTATGTACTATAAAAAACTTTTTAGTATAGTTTTTGTTTCATTAGCTGTAATTTTTATTACCGGATGTGTTTCTGGTGATGCAGGCAGTAATTCTGAAAAAACGAAAGCTGAAGTAGTGGAGGAAATTAATTTAGCAGAAAAAAACTTATACGGAGACAAAAGCAATTTAGAGTTTGATAAAGTTAAAGCTCAAGATTTAGTAGAGACCTACAATTCTTTTACTGGTAAATTTAGTGATGACCCGCTAAGTGCAGGTTATTTATTTAAAACCGCAGAAGTATTGCGATCATTAAAAAAGTTTAATGAAGCCGTTTCGGTGTATAGCAAAATTGTAAAGGACTATCCTAATTTTGATAAAGTACCGCACAGTTTATTTTTGAAAGGCTTTAGCCACGAAAATGATTTGAAAAACTTAGATCAAGCTCGTGTTGCCTATCAAGATTTTTTAAAGCTTTTTCCAGAACATGAGTTAGCTGATGATGTTCAATTTTCGTTAGATAACTTGGGCAAATCTCCTGAAGAAATTATACAAGAATTTGAGAAAAAGCGGAAAGAGAACGAAGGCAAGTAAGTTTATTGACACCTAAGAACCATTTTTTTTCAACCGTGGTTGAAAGGCGAAATTTATAGTTGGAATTAATTGTTTCAACTCAAACTTGTTATTAAACATAGTTTTTAAGCTTGTTTGTATTACAAAGCCGTTTTCTAACCTATAATCAGCACCATAAACAATGGTGCTTTTTAAGTTATTTGTGGTATTGTAAATATACTCGGTGTAAATATTTATTTTTTCATTACCATAACGAGCATTTAGCCCTGCTTTTATGCCTTCATTTCCGTTGGTTGAGCGAGTGTATTTTGCCATGGCATTAATCAAACCTTTTTTACCCAAACCAATTACACCACTAAGCCATATTGCATAAGCTTTGCTGTTAAATTCTAAATTAGTTTCAATTGTAGTATCAACAACTTCAAAAATAGTAGGCAATTCGTAATTAAAAACTTGCCCAAAACCTAAATCTAACATTGTCTCATTCCAATTTGCTTTTTCCCAGTTGGTGTATACCTCTTGCGATTTGTTCCTAAATTTTACCGAATCTTCTGCAATAACAGATTTCAATAACCCCAATACATTATTTAAAGAATCTATTTCAGCAGCTTCGCTGGCTATATTTAATTTTATTAAAAGCTCATTGTATTCAATTTCTTGCTTTGTAAACGTAGGAGTTAGCTGTTCAATTAAAGCATCATCTAACAATGGGTCTCTTGCATTGTATAAGTTTAATTTTAAGCCATAAGCCAACGATTGTTCATTGTCAACTTTAGCAGTACCCATCGAAAAGTTTAAAGAAGAAGCAGTTTTAAATAACCAACTCGATTTTTGGTATGCGCTACGGCTTTTACTTCTATTAAAAAATAACCAACCAGGTTCCATTTCAATTGCAATATTGGGGTTTAAACCTCCGCCGCTAAGCAACCAGCTTATTTGAAAATCTCTTGGTAGCCCCGGCTTATGTATTTCAGATGGGGAAACGCCTAATAAATCGAATGCCGGAGAACTGGGCATTGTAAAATTAATGCTTTCTAAATCGTCAATTACCGATTGGGCATAAATTGACCATGTAATAATAAACAAAACAAGTGTAAAAGCTACATAACGCATTATCATTTAGTTTTTATATTCAAATTCAAACACATTAAAAAATCGTTGACTGCCAGCATCTATGGTAGTTTCAATTAGGTTGCTTTTTTTCTTGTCCACCACTAATTCTTTATCATCTTGCAAAAAATTGTACTCTACAAAAATTTGTTTGTGCCGAGGCGCAGGCCCGTATTTTCCAAAAATATATAATTTGGTTTTGCTAAGTGCTTCTGTATTAAAAGGCAGCAAAAAAATATGCACAAAATCGTCTTGATGGATGTTTTTATTGCGTTCTACAAAAAGCTCGGTATATGTGCTACCTACTAATACGTAAATAAAAAAAGAACCTAAGGTGGAATAACCACTCTCTACCTCTAACAAAATAGGTTTGGTTTTATACTTAATGATGATGTTGGATTTGTTCACGACATTAAATTGACTTCCAAATTAAGCAAAATGTATGGGACTGGCTTGAAAAATATTTTAGAAGTGGAATTTTACTGCTTCATTACAAATAAAATAAAGCTGCAATTTAGTATAACCATTAAGGGTATAAAGATTTGTTGTGGAGTTGAAACAAACTAAAAAATAGTTGTAAATGTTATTAAAAAAGTTATTTATATTACTCCACCTCCAAAACCCCATCTAACAAAACCTTAGTAACCGGTTCTACCATAGCCATTTGACAAACGATGCCCGCAGCGGCATTGGCAATAGCAACGTTTTCTTCAATACTCATATTAGTAGCTAAACCAAGTGTTAAGGCAGCAATAACCGTATCACCCGCACCCGAAACATCGGCAACATCTAAACTTTGCGGTTTAATAATGCCGCTTGCACCATTTTTAACATTGTAATAAATGCCGTATTCAGAAAGTGTGATTACCGTTATTTGATTGTTGAGTTGCTCAAAAATTAAATTGGCCGCTTTGTCTAAATGATTCTTGTTGTTAGGGTTTACCGTAAAATTTAAATGTGCTGCAATTTCTTTTAAGTTGGGTTTAAATAAGGTGCAATTTTGAAATGCAAAAAAATGTTGAAACTTAGGATCTACCAAAACAGGAATGTTTTTTTGGGCACATAACTCAATTACATTTTCTATTAAAAAAGGAATTAGGAGACCTTTGTTATAGTCTTGCAATACCACCGCAGTAATGGGTTTGGTATTTAATAAAGCGGTAATGTTTTCGGTAATATTTTTAGCTAATTTGTTATTAATCTCTACGGCATCTTCTACATCAAAACGCAACAATTGTTGTTTTTTAGAAAGCACCCTGGTTTTAACTGTAGTTTTTCGGCCTTTAATTATTAAGGTATCTTTATTGTCAATACCTGCTTGGTTCAATTTTCTTTTTAAGATGGCGCCCGATTTATCATCACCACAAATAGCTGCCAAATAAGTAGTTGCGCCCAACTTTTGTAAGTTGGCGGCAACGTTAGCTGCCCCCCCCAATTTATGTTCCGATTTATTTACTAATACCACAGGCACGGGTGCTTCTGGCGAAATACGGTTGGCAGCCCCGCTTAAATAATGATCTAACATAGCATCACCAATTACCAAAATATGTTGATTGGCAAATTGCTGGTATTGTACTTTGTCCGCTTCGTTAATTATTGGCAAAAATTTTTTTTATGATAGTTTTGATAAAGCTTCTTTTATACGGCTAACCGCTTCAATTAACACATTTTCTGCCGAAGCATAAGAAAGGCGAATACAATTAGCATTGCCAAAAGCTGCCCCGCTTACGGTAGCAACGTGTGCTTTTTCTAACAAGTAATCGCTAACATCGTTGTTATTCTTAATTTTATAATCACCATTACTTTTACCATAAAATGCACTTACATCTGGAAAATAGTAAAAAGCACCATCTGGAATATTTACCTCCAAACCATCTATGTCATTTAACAAGCCGCCCACTAAATTTCTTCGCTTCAAAAACGCATCACGCATTTTATAACTTGGAGCATAATTATTATTTAAAGCAGCAATTGCAGCCCGTTGTGTTATGGCAACAGTACCACTAGTATATTGCCCTTGTATTTTAATACAAGCTTTAGCAATTTCGAGTGGTGCGCCCATATAACCCAATCGCCAACCCGTCATAGCAAAACCTTTCGACATTCCATTTACGGTAACTACTTGGTTTTTAATACTTTCTATAGCACCAATGCTGTGATGTTTGCCAGTATAATTTATTAATTCATATATTTCATCGGCTATTATTATTATTTGTGGATGTTTGGCAAACACTTGGGCCAATGCGGCCAATTCTTCTTTGCTATAAACAGAACCTGTTGGGTTGCAAGGCGAAGAGAATATAAAAGCTTTTGTTTTAGCAGTGATAGCAGCAGCTAATTGATCGGCAGTAATTTTAAAATTATTTTTTATGTTTGATTGAATGGCAACTACCTTACCTTCCATCAGTTCTACCTGCCCAGCATAACTTACCCAAAATGGAGCTGGAATAATAACCTCATCGCCAGGGTTTACTAAAGCCATCATTAAATTAACCAAAGTTTGCTTGGCACCGGTTGAAGTAACAATTTGTTCTGGCTTGTAATGTAAGTTATTATCACGTTTAAATTTTGTTGATATAGCTTCTCGTAAATCTAAAAATCCGGGTACTGGCGTGTAATAAAAATAAGCATCATCAATAGCTTGCTTTGCCGCTATTTGTATATGTTCTGGCGTTCTAAAATCAGGCTCTCCTAAGCTTAAACTAATTACATCAATACCTTGTTGCTTCATAGCTCGGCCTTTTGCGGCCATTGCTATGGTGGCCGACTCCGTCATGTTATGTACCCGCTGTGCTAACTGTGTCATTCTTTTATTCAAAATTTTAACAATGCAAAAGTAAGGGTTAATAATTATTCTTTGAGCTTTATTATTGGTATTTTTTTATCAGTGTTAATAATGAATACTAAAATATTTTGATCAATAAAAATAAAAAATGAGAACTATTTAATCGACTGATCTTTAAAAAAAAACATATTTAATAGTAGATGTAGGTTTTGCCTAACTATTTTTTTATACATTTGTTAACAATTATTAAACCAAGAGTTATTTTAAAATTAAAAAAATGTATATGAAAAGAATTTTTACTTTTTTGTGTTGTATAGCGATAATGTTACCATTATGTATTACTGCACAAACTTTAAATGGTACCGTTAACACAACTGATGGCCCTGCAATAGGCGCCAACATTGTAGCTAACCCTGGTGCTTTTGGTGTAGTAACAGATTTAGATGGCAACTACACACTTAAAGTAAAACCAGGCACTTACACAATAGCAGTTAGTTATATAGGCGCTGCTACACAAGTTAGAGAATTTACATTTGATGAAGGCGACGATGAAATTTGGAATGTAAGTTTAGAAGCCGATGCGGCAATTTTAATGGATGATTTAGTAATTGTAGGTTCGCGTACAAAAGGCCGTTCTCCTACAGATACACCATTACCAATTGATGTTGTAGGCATTAAAGAGTTAACCAATACTGGTCAAAATACATTTGACAAAGCGTTAACCTACACCGTACCATCTTTTAACTCGGTACAAACGCCGGTAAACGATGCTACTTCTTTATTAGATCCTTATGAAATTAGAAATATGGGGCCAAGTCGAACTTTAATATTAGTAAATGGTAAACGTAAAAATACGAGTGCTTTACTATATACGCAAACTTCACCGGGTAGAGGTGAAACTGGTGCGGATATTTCTGGCATACCACAAGATGCGATAAAGCGTGTTGAAATTTTACGCGATGGTGCTTCTGCGCAATATGGCTCGGATGCTATAGCCGGGGTAATGAATATTATTTTAAAAGATAATATTGACTTAGGTTCTTTTACCGTACGTGGTGGTATTTCTACCGATTGGGGAGATAATACTGATGGCGGAGAATTTGGCATCTCATTAAATAATGGTTCTACTTTTTCAAATGGTGGTTTTGTTAATTACACTATTGATTTAAACAAGCGAGCACAATCAAATAGGCCAGGTGTTGTATCTGCCGCTGGTGAAGCTATGGATTTTATAGGTGGGGCTACTTCGGTAGAAGAAGCCAATACTCAAATAGCAACAGTAAATGAATTTTTAAATGAAAAGCCAGATGCTGGTAACATTAATGGTTCGCCAGAAACTACATCTGCCAAATTTGCTTTAAATGGTGGTTTTGGTATTGGTGAAAATACCGATTTATATTATAATGGTATTTATGTTTACAAAAAAGTAAACAGCTTTGCGAACTATAGAACGCCTTATTGGAGAACATTAGAGGCTTTTCCATATTTGGAAGACTTTTTTGGTAATGAATTTGGCTTTGAAGATGCCAACAATAATGGTATTTTAGATTATGCTGGTTATGTACCTACTTTTGATGGTGATTTAGCAGATTATACAGGTACAATAGGTTTAACAACTGAAAAAGCTGGTTGGTTTGCTGATGTAAGCTTTACCGTAGGTGCTAATGAGCAAACTTATTTAGTACGTAACTCACATAACCGTAATGGTAATGTAGTAGATGCAGATGGCAACCCAATTTACCGTGAAAATAGTCCATTAATTTTTGATCCGGGAGGCACACGTTTTAGCCATATAGTAGGTAACGTAGATGTTACCAGAAGATTAAGTGACAAGGTTGGAATTGCTTTTGGTTCTGAGTTTAGAAGCGAAACTTTTACTGTAATTGAAGGTAGTTTGAGTAGTTATGAAGATGGTGGGCCAGATTCGTTTTCTGGTAACGACCCACGTAATTCTGGTATTTTTAACAGATATAACTTTGGTGGTTATTTAGATTTTGCTTTCGATATTACTGATGACTTTTTGATAAACTTAACTGGTAGATTAGAAGATTATAGTGATTTTGGTACCGCTGCCGTTTGGAAAGCAAGTACCCGTTATAAATTATTAGATGATCAGTTAACTTTAAGAGCTTCAGCTTCTACTGGTTTCAAAGCGCCATTGCTACACCAAATTTACACACAAAAAGCACAATACAGTTTTATACCAGGCCAAGGTATTCAAGTAGGTGGTTTAGTTAGTAACGTTTCGCGTGAAGCACGCTTATTGCAAATACCAACCTTAGATGCTGAAAAATCAACTAATATAACGGTTGGTGTTGGGTTTAAACCAAATAGAAATTTAAGCTTAACGGTAGATTATTATAACATTGCAGTTCAAGACAGAATTGTGTTAAGTACTGAAATAACTGGTACTGAAGAAGGAAATACAAAATTAGATGAAGTATTAGAGGAAGGAAATATTTCTGACATTAGCTTTTTTGTAAATGCTTTAGATACACGTACTTCAGGTATTGATTTTGTAGGAAGTTACAGAGGTTTAGCAGTTGGTGCTGGTTCTTTAGGTTTTAACTTATCTGCAAACTATACTATTCAAAATGAAAGAGAAGGTGAAGTTAATAATCCTAAATTGGTAGAAAATGCAGGCCAATCGGTAGTTAATGAAACTCAAGAAGCCTTGTTTTTTACCTCAAGACCACAATACAAAGCTATTTTAGGTATTGATTATGAAATAAATGATTTTAGAGTAGCAGTAAACAATACGGTATTTGGCCCAACAATGTTTAGAAATCAAGGTATGGATTCTGGTTTAGAGGTTTATTTTAATCCTAAAATAGTTACCGATTTATCTTTATCTTACCAAGTAACAGAAAAAATAGGGATTAACTTAAATATCAACAACATTTTAAATGTTTTACCAGAGTGGGAGTTTAAAGCGTTAACTACCGAAGGACAAGCTTTATTAGATGATACTTCAAAAAATGATTATGGTTTAACAAGATCGGAAATACAATCTAACTTAATTAGTTTTAACCAACGTTATTCTCAAATGACTTATGATGGTTATCATTTTAGTCAATTAGGTACCTTAGCTAATTTTGTAATAAATATTAAGTTTTAAACTTAGCTTTTTATAAAAATATTAAAAAGGCTGTTCTGTTAAAGAGCAGCCTTTTTTTATTTTTGTCAAATGACAGACCGCCGTCAACAAAAAATATTATCTGTTTTAAACAACCGCCAGTTTAACTTGGGTTTGGTAACCGAAAATGTATTAGACCCGCATAACATTATGGCTTGTTGCCGTACTTGCGATGCGGTGGGTGTGCAAGATATACACGTAATTAATACCGAGATGAAAAGCCGCCGTAGTTGGGGTTTAAAAAGCTCTTCTAACACAAAAAAATGGCTTAACATTTACAAATACAGCACAGTTGAAGAAGGGGTGAAAGCACTTAGAAAAAAGTATGATAAAATTTACACCACGCATTTAAACGCCAAAGCTGTTTCTTTATACGAAATTGATTTTACCCAAAACCTCGCCATTGTTTTTGGCAACGAAAAATATGGTGTTTCAGAAGAAATGTTGGCCCTTGCCGATCAAAATTTTGTTATTCCACAAGTTGGCATGTCGGGTAGTTTAAACATTTCTGTAGCTTGCGCCATTACATTGTACGAAGCTTATCGGCAGCGTAATGAAGCAGGTTGCTATCCTACCCAAAACAAAACAGCACGGCACAATAGTTTGTTGAAAGAGTGGATGGAGCGAGAAAATATTTAGTTTACTAATACTGAAAAATAAACCATAGTGTTAGCCATTATTCAAAAATGTATCTTGATTTTTTTTGGCTTTCATTTTCTTCTTTGATTTCCGTTTGTAGGTAAGTATCTGTATTTAAAAGCAATCTTATTTCAAACTCCCAATCAGCTTGTTGTTCTCTTTTTACGCTAAAAAAAGTTTCTTTATCGTAGGTGGTTTGTTCATTGCGCCAATCTCTTAAATATTGTCTTATGGTTTGCTCAAAAGCATACATTCTATGGCAAGGAAACTGTTCCTTATCCAAAGCATCTCTTAATTTTCTGGCATACAATTCGGTAATGTCAAAATGCAATTGTTCGTGGTTTAAATGGTAAGTAGTTCTTGCTTCTTCTTTTACCCACGATTGGCTTTTTTTAAATACCGATTCAATATGATAATTAATGTAACCATTTTCACAACCATAACTATACCTTATTGATGAGGCAGTTAATGCTTTTACAAAATCGTTTCCATAATCAGGTGTTCCACTAAAATCCGCCCATTGTAAAGGTTTTTCTGCATTCCAAAGCACATCATCAGATACTTTGGCATAAGCATCACCATTAAACTCTAACGTTAAACTAAAACAGCTTAATACAATCACTAATAATATTACCGAACCTATTTTTTGAGCTTTACTCATGATTTATTTAACGTAAAATATCGTGTAATGTTTTTTGTTTTGTTAAAATATTTTAAAATTACCAATATTTGCTATAATTTAATGGCTCTTATCATTTCTCTTTTTCCTGGAGGCCCTTTTAATTTTTCTACTGTAAAACCAACTGCTATCAAATCTCTTTTTACCTGGCCTTTAGCACAATAAGTAACCAAAATTGCGCCAGTTTCTAAATTGTTGTAAATCTTTTTGAAAACACTTTTTTGCCACATCATCGGTTGCACATTTGGGGCAAAGGCATCAAAATAAACCAAATTATATTTTTGTGGAAATTTTAGGTTTAAGAAACAATTCGATAATTTTAATAATTTAAAATTATCGTCAATAGTCAATTCCTTATTCCAATCGGCAGTAATCATTTTTTTATACTTACTTTCAATAGGAGCTATTTTTTTTAATGATGGGTATCCTAATTTTACAACAGTATTCCAATCAATTGGTAAAACATCAACACCTGTATAATTAACTTTTTGGGTATTATGTGCTAAGGTTAAAATGCTGTTTAAGCCGCTCCCAAAGCCCACTTCTAAAATATTTACCATATTAAAGTATTGTAACTGGTAAAAAAGCCCTGCATTTATAAAAACATGCATAGCTTCGCTGTAAGCCCCGTTTCTCGAATGATAAATTTCGTTATATTTTTGGTGCAATAAAGTATTGGAACCATCTTTGGTTTTTATCACTTGTATTATTGATAAAGTATCATTCATTACTGTAAATATAGGTGATTTGAAATTATATGGCTATTTTAAATAAAACAAATGATAAATTTAAACAAAGTATTATTGTACCGATATACTTTGTGTGCGTTATCTTTTTATTAGAACTGGCAAACCAACTGTTGGGTTTACCCACCAACTTATTGGGCAACAAGCCACGTCAAATTAACGGCCTCATAGGTATATTTACTATGCCTTTGGCACACGGCGACTTTAAGCATTTATTTAATAATTCGGGCTCACTTATAGTATTAGGTGGTTTTATTTTTCATTTTTACAAAAGAGTGGCCTTTAAAGCAATCTCTTTTATTTGGCTGTTTAGCGGAGTGATGGTTTGGTTATTGGCAAGAGGAAGTAATCATATTGGTGCTAGTGGAATTGTTTATGGCTTGGCGTTCTTCTTATTTTTTAGTGGTATTTTTAGAAAAGATAGAAAATCAATGGTAATTGCCTTAATCGTCTCCTTTTTTTATGGCAGCATGGTTTGGGGCGTGCTACCGGGTTTACAAGGTATTTCTTGGGAAGGTCATTTGTTTGGTGCTTTTGCCGGTATTATTGCCGCTTATTTTTACCAAAATATTGATTTACCTGTTTCGCAACTACCAGACGAGCCAGAAAGTAGCCCCTACGACTATTGGAAGGATTATGTAAACGATTAACTGATTTCTGTTATATTAAAGAAGTAAGCAATAGAAATGTTGACACATAAAAAAATAAAATAATAAAAATTTTTGTATTTATAATAGCAAATAAAAGAAATAGTTGTGTGCTTCTTTTTTACTTTATCATAATCAAATAAATATACATTGCTTAAAAACAAACCGAAAGCAAAAAAAAACCGTCTACTATAAGTACAAGTACCAATATTTACATTTTACAATAGCTGTTTCAATGCTTAATCGTTTGGTACCTTTGTATTTTAATTGAAGGATTATGTTAAATTTTTATGCTAAGTTTTTTTTGAAAATATGCTTGTTGCTACTTCTTTTTCAAATTTTCATACTAAATGTTACTGCACAATGCAATATTGGTAGTTGTTCGGATGCTCCAGTTTTAACGGCAGACGATCCTGTTTTTGATGCTGCAACAGGCAGCATTTTAATCAACAACATATTGTTTGGAAAGTTTGGTTGTTCCGAAGCTAACTTTAATGCAGGTGCATCTATTTATATATACCAATTAATGCCAAATGGCGATAGAATATCAAGCTGCACCGTTACCAATTCTGCTCCAAATAACTTTATTGTAAATGTGCCCATACAATTTGGGCAAGTAAGTGTATGCGATATGCCTGTGTTTAATTTTGGCACCATTCCTGCAACCCCTGAAAATGGCTTTGCCGCTTGCGATGGTGCAGTTTACGAAATTGAAATGGTAATGTATGTAACAGAACTTCCTTTTGATGAGCAATTTACTATTTACAATCAATTGCCAGCCGATCAATATATTGTTCGTAACTTAGGCACGGTTGCAGTTAATTATACCAACCAATTTCCGACAAACGCCAACCCACTAACAACAGCAAGTATAAAAAGTTTTCCAAATGGAGAAACTGGTACTGTTCAATTAAACTGTGGCGAATCTTTTCAATTAGAAATAGCAGCTTTAAGCCGCTTGTCAAACTGTACAGAATTAGATGATATTAGTACAGGCGTTCCCTCAGAATTATCAAATGAATTTTATTATACTATTGATGGTGGTGCGCCAATTATTTTACAAGATCCTTCAACTGGTGCAAAAGGTGGGCAGTTAACTGGCCCAGGCCCTGGCAGTAACTATTGCTATGCAGGCTTGCTTGGTGTAAGAGCAATAGATTTTAGCGAACTTATAGGTGTTGTTGATGGCAGTAATGTAGTTTTTACTGTTACTACCACCGATTTTTTTACCCAACAAAAGGTACAAGATCAAATTACAATTATTTATTCTGGTGATGGATGTTCATCACAACAAGAAACAGATGGCTGTACAGATGCAACTGCCTGTAACTATAACGAATTAGCCACAATTAATGATGGCTCCTGCTTATTAAATGATTGTAATGGAGATTGTGGAGGTACTGCAACAGCCGGAACTGCTTGTGATGATGGCGACCCTAACACCGAAAACGATAGCTACAACGCAAATTGTTCTTGCAGTGGCTCAATCCTTCCTCCTCAATGCAATGCAGTGGCAGGGGTTTTAACACTTAACCAAGCTGGTATTTTTGGAGCTGGTAACTATGTTTGTTTTAATAATGAAATTCAAATACAAGCAGATGATTTTGTTTTAGAAACAAACCAAAACCAGTTTTATATTTTTCATACTGATAATATAAATGCCGATGGAAGTTTCCCAGTAGAAAGTATTATTCAATATGGAAATATTCTTACTAATAACTTAGGTCAACTTACAATTTACGCAACCGCTGTTGCTGCGGCAGATGATGGTACTGGCCAGCCAAACTATACCGATCCTTGTATTGTTTACAGTAATACACTTGTAGTTAATTTGTTAAATGAAATATCCATTAGTTCTGTTAATGGTAATTGTAAACCACAAACGTCAGCATATTTTTTCACCTTAGAAGTAAGTGGAGGTTTACCTGCAAACGCATCTAACCAAATTTATAATGTAACAGGCAGCGCATATACAGGCACTATAAATCTTGAGCAAAGTCTATCAATTGGGCCAATTATGGGTTCAAGCACTTATACCATAAATGTAACCGATGAAAATGGTTGTAATGCTGAAGCAAACGTGCAATACGATTGTACTAAACTGCCAATAACATTAATTGATTTTTCTGGCGAAGTACAAGAAAATGGTGATTTACTAAAGTGGATTTCGGCATCTGAAATAAATAACCAATACTATACCTTACAACATACAACAGATGGTGAAAACTATAATACAATTGCCACTATTAATGGTGCTGGCACTACTTCAAGTCTTAATCAATACGAGTTTTTTAATAGCTCGGCAGTAAATAAGTATAATTATTACAAGTTATTACAAACCGATTTTGATAACACTACCACAGAAGTAGGCATAATTCAATTAACAAGAAATGAAACTTTTACTAAAACACTAAACATTTACCCCGTACCAAGCGTAAATATTTTATATATTGAAATTGGAGATTTTTATACCAACCATGTAATTTTATACAACGCCAATGGGCAGAAAGTTAAACCAGAAAAGTATAAGGTAACCAGTACTAAAGATTTCTTAACTATAAATATTGGGCAACTTGCAGCTGGCATATATATGGTAAACATTGTGGCTAACAATAAAATAAGTGCTGCAAAGTTTATAAAAGAATAATTTTTTTATGATGAATTAAGTATTTGTATATATTTTACTAAAGAAATGTAATATTGTGATAATATTTTTGACGTTAATTCTTATCTTTCGCCAATTAGTTTATAGGTATGAGATTAACGTCATTATTTTTATTTTTTACAACATTATTTTTTTTAAATAGTAACCTTTTATTAGGCCAATGTACTATTACAAGTTGCCCTAACCCTGTAATTGTTTCAGGCAATGCTACTTGGACAGACGGTACACAAGGTACTGCCAATGGTTTTCTTTCTGTAACTGGTTTAACGCTTGGCAACGTTGATTGTTTAACAGGTGATGCAGGTTTAGACATTTATGTTTATCAGTTACTACCAGATGGCACTCGAATGGCCTTTTGCAATGTTGCCAACTCCGCACCAGATAATTTTATTTATAAATTCCCAATTGGTATCGGTCCAGCATCTGATTGTTCTAATACGGCATTTCCATTGCCCGATCAAATAATTTACGATCATAATAACAACGGTGTCAACTCTGGAATGTATTTATGCGAAGGTGGCGTATATGAAGTTGTTATAGCAGTATATGTTAACGATACTGGCGCACCAATTGATGGAGAACAATCTGTTTTTTCTGCCCTCAATACAAACCAATATGTAGAATTAAATTTAGGCACTTTTTTTGTAAATTATACAAACGAATTTGCTTCACCTAATCCATTCCCAGTGCCAATTAGTACCGCATCTATTAGCGGCCCTAATGGAGAAACTGGAACTATGACCGCCTCTTGTAGCGAAGATGTTACTTTATTTGTTGAAGCATTAAGTTATATAGGCAGATGCAGAGTAGAAAGAGACGCAGTTCCTAACTTTTATCCTTTTTGTGATCCTTTAGATCCAAATATGAACACTGGTATTTATTCACCCAGTATTGAATCTGAGTTAGAAAACTTTTTATCATATACAATAAATGGAGGAACACCTATTATTATACGTGATGGTAATAGTGCTAATGCAGGCACAGAAGCCTATGGAGGCCAACAAACTGGCCCAGGAAACTTACCAGGCTTAGGGGCCAACGAGTGTTATACAGGTTTGTGTGGGGCAAGGCCATTTCCAGTACCAGATGCCATGTGTGCAGGAGATGTTATGGTAGTAAGCTTAGAAACTTTTGATGTTTACACAAATGCTACTGTTTCAGATCAACTAACAATAACCTTTACTGGTGAAGGATGTAATAATTGTGGTCCAACTTGCCCAACTTCTGCAAGCATCTCTGCTTCAGTTGATGAAGCCTGTGGTGGCGATATGATAACCATAACTGGTAATACTACTGGTGAAGGTACAGCCAACTTTAGCATCACCGAAAGTACTGAAACAATTACAGAAATAGCAGACGGAGTAGCATTTAGTCTTCCTTTTAATACAACTTGCCAACCAATAACTTACACCTTTAATGCAGCAGTTACTTGTGCCGATGATGGAAGTATAATAACAGACGGATCACAAAGCGTTACCGTAACCGTTTATCCAAGTAGTGTAAGTGGTTTTGTAACTGCTACCGATGGAGATTGTAGTACAAGTATTTCAATAGATGCTAATTGTGGAACTAACATAAGCGTAAGCCCAGCAACAAGCCAAACTGCAGATGCTGGAACTACAGGCACACATACTTATACCATTAGTTGGCTTGGCGGTGGCCCTAATTGTATTAGCGATTTTGATGTGATCGCTAACTATAATTGCCCAAAAGTATGTCCCGACGAAGCTAATATTTCAACCACACTCAATACAGTATGTGGTGGTGATATGGTTACTATTACAGGGGCAACAGTTGGCAATGGTTCAACATCTTTTATAATTACCGAAAGCACAGGAACCATTACAGGTATAACGGCAGGTAACCCTATTACTATACCAAACAATACTACTTGCGCACCAATTACCTACACTTTTAATGCAACTGCTATTTGCCTTGCAGATGGAAGTGCTATCACTACAGGAAATTTTAGTTTAGATATTATTGCTTATCCAAGTGATATCTCTTCATTAATAAGCACAGTTGAAAATGGTTGCACAACCGAGGTAATTATTGACGACAGTTGTTTAGGAAGTGTATTGGTAGAACCTTCATTAACACAAACAGCAGAATTGGGTACGGATGAAGGAATGCATAACTATACCGTTAGTTGGGTTGCAGACGATTTTGATTGCATCGCTACACAAAATATTTCATTAAATTACAGTTGTGCTTGCGAGTTTGATCCAACCTTAGCCAGAGTTGAAAAAGTAGGTGGAAACGATCCAATTAATAAAATTTGCTATGGCGGTTCATTAACCTACCAAGCTATTTACGATGATTTGATTATTGATTTAAATGATGGCGGAATTGACACAGACTATTCAGCTGCTTTTGTAATTTTTATTGAACCAATTGATTTCGTAGTTCCACCCTCAAGCGAACAAATTCAAAGAATAACCAACGATAACATATTAATTAATGATGGCAGTATTCCACCCGGTCGATATTACATTCACTACTTTCAATCGCGCGATATTTTAGACCCCACTACAGACCCTGGAGAATGTACCTTAATTTCATCAGAATATTGCGAAATAGCAATTTTAGAACAACTAACAGTTGAGTCAACAACTTGTAGCGGTTTCGAAAATAATAACGAAGTAATAATTACAGTAACAGGAGGAGATACAGACACCGCACCAAATGCGGTTTATTTAGATGATAATGGAACGCAATTCAATCCAGCTTCTATTGAAATAACTATGGATAGTGTTAGAATAATTACCTTTTCTAACCTACCAGATGGTGATTACATGTTTTTTTATGAAGATGCGTCTGCTTGTGCAGAAAGTCTTTTATTAGAATTAAATTGTACATCATCCGAATTTGATTGCCCTTCAGAATTGGTGACTACAGATATAGATGCTTGTGCTGGCGAAGTGATTGCATTGAATGCAATTATTGTTGGCCAATCAGAATTTACTACAATAACTTGGTTAGATGATAGTGGAACTATAATTTCCGATCCTGCTAATGTTCAATTACCAACAAATGAGAGTTGCTCGCCTATAAACGAAGTGTACACTATTGAAGTAACTTGTACTCAAAATCCAAACTTTATTACTTTATCAGAAACAGTTACTATTACTATTTACCCAACCGATGTAGCGGCCTTTGTTACACCTTTGCAAAGCGATTGTGTAGCCATGGTTTCTGTAGATGCAAGTTGCGGTGATTTATTAACTTATACACCTGTAACTGTTAACCCCGGCGAAACAGGAACAATTGATCTTACCATAAACTATGTAAACAGTTGCGTTAGTCCATTTACGGTAACAGTAAATTACAATTGCCCAGCTATAATGGGTTGTACAGACCCTTGCGCACCAAACTTTAACGCAACAGCAATGCAAGATGACGGCAGTTGCGCATCTTACAATAATACTTGTAATCAAGATTGTACTTTAGGAGCTTTTGGTGGAACTTGGGATTCATCTACTTGCGCTTGCATCAATGAAATTACCCCAATTAATGGTTGTACAGATGCAACTGCTTGTAATTATGATGCATTAGCTAATTGCGATGATGGCAATTGTAGCTTTGGTAATACTGCTTGTGCCGACCCGTGCAACGAACCAAACCCAGATGATGGTTGTGATTTAACTACAGATACTTTTGATGCCACCACTTGCACCGTAATAAATGAACCGCTTTGCAGTACTGGAACATCTTTTAATGCATCAACTTGTAATTGTGATGCAGACGAAGAGTGTGTGCCGCCAACACCAGGCGTAATAGAATGTGAATAATAAACCCTAACTTATAATTATAAAGCTGCCTATAGATTAAGTTGCTATAGGCAGGTTTAAATTTTTTATCAACAAGTTTATCAAAACAATAAAGTAGCTTATATTTTTGAAGCGAAACAGTTTAGCTCTTCAAAAATTTGATCCCATTCAACAGCTGTCGGTAATCCTTTTAAATACCATTTTGGCAAGGCTTGCTAAACCCAATACAAAATAGTGTAACCTTTGCTGTCATCAGTAGCAATTAATAAAAATAATAACAGATATAATTATAAAATTCATAACTGTAGGTTTCAGTATAAAAAAAATGAGCGATAAAATATTCGGATGGTAAATGTGAGCAGTTGAAAACCTTTTTTAGACACAGTAAAATGTACGCTACCTGATTATTATTTTGTTCTTTATATTGGATTGAAGAAAATTAAGCAGTAGCTTTTATTTATATTAAATGTTAGATTTTTAAGTTTCGGCGCATACTATAATTTTAGAAATATCGAACCTATACCAACTGCTATCGTTATTTCAACTGCGGCGAGCCATATAAACCTTATAAAATTGTATTTATAAGTAAGTTTTAATTTGAATATCATACCTTAGCAACAATGTTAAACAAAGCTGCATTAGTTACCGCAGGTGCCAACCGTATTGGTAAAACAATGGCATTAAGGTTAGCCAAATTAGGGTATCATATTATTCTGCACTATAATAGATCGGAACAAAACGCATTAAAAACAAAAATAGCAATTGAAGCATTAGGCGTTAGCTGTACCACCCTTAAAATCGACTTTAGCAATCCGCACCAAACCATTACTTTATTTAACGATTTTGAAAAACAGTTAGACATTCAAATTGTAATTAATAATGCTTCCGATTTTAATAAAAGTAATTTTGAAACCGAAGCTAACGACTTGCTTTTTCATCATTTCAACATTACGTTTTTAAGTGCCTATAAATTAACCAAACTGTTTGCACAAAATAAACCTAAGGGTTTAATTGTAAACCTGTTAGATACCAAAATAACTTATAACAGCACCGCTAACTTAGATTATTTGTTGGCGAAAAAAACCTTGTTTGCTTTTACTAAAATAGCAGCCAAAGAGTTAGGCCCCAACTTTAGGGTAAATGCCATTGCACCAGGCATAATTTTACCTCCGCCCGAAATAGCTGTACAAAAAGGAACAGCTTATATGATGGAAAAAGCACAAAACATACCACTAAAAACTTTTGGTGATGTTGAACAAATAGCTAATACCTTGCAGTTTTTTATAGAAAACAAATTTATAACCGGTCAAACAATTTTTGTAGATGGAGGAGAACACTTGGGATAGAAAAGTGAAAGTAAACGAACAAAAGGTTTCTACTATAAAGGTAGAAAAATTGCGGTTGCGCGCATACATTGGTTTTAACGATTGGGAGCGCAAAAAAATGCAAGATTTGGTGATCAGCTATTCCTTAAAATTTAATATGTTTTGGGCCGTAAAAAATGACGATGTAAGCCAAAGCTACAACTACAAAACCTTAACTAAAAGCATCATTAAATTAATTGAACACCAAAAGTTTGACTTAATTGAAACGGTTGCCGAAAAAATTTATGACCGTATTAAACAACATCCTTTTGCTTATGGTGTAACGGTTAAAGTTGAAAAGCCTTTTGCTTTGCGCTTTACCGATAATGTGATGATAAAAATTGATGAAGCTGATAGATATAATGAAGCCATCATATCAATAGGTTCTAACATAAACGCAAGCGAAAACACAAGGGCAGCAGTTAAAAAATTGAAAACATTAGGAAATTTAACAGAGCAAACCCAATTTATTACTACCAAGCCACTAAAATTTGAAGATCAAGCAGATTTTTTAAATGGAGCAATTAAGCTATACACCAAGTTAAATTTGGAACAACTCATCTTATCATTAAAAAAAATAGAAGCAGATTTGGGCCGCATACGAACCGCAAACAAAAATGCCGAGCGCACTATTGATTTAGATGTTACACTTTATAATAATCACGTAATTGATAAAGATGTTCACGAGTTCGATTTTTTAAAACGTTTTGTAAAAGAATTGAAACCGAGTTTGGATTTTGAGTGAGTAGGAAATTAGACCAATTTGAATATAAGATGTAGGATAAATTCCGTTTTAATTTTGCGATATTTACGTTAAAAATACACGCCATAGCAGTTTGCTATGTCTGCGTTTTTTGCCTCAATCTCACCAAATTAAATTAAAAATTTTTGTGTAACATTCTATATTCAAATTGGTATTACAACATAAAATGTTCTAAGTAATTTTTAGTTTTTCGCCAATCGGGTAAATTTTCTTCTAATAAATTGTAGAACGCTTTACTGTGGTTTAAATAGGCCAAGTGGCAAAATTCATGAATAATTACATATTCGATACATTTTTTAGGCGCCTTAATTAACTCTGTATTTAACGTAATTACTCCTTTTGAAGAACAATTACCCCATTTGTTTTTTAGCCAAATGTGTTTTAAACTTACTTGTTGTTGATAGAATGTTTTTGTAATTGGCAATAACTTTTTATACAAATTTAAAAAGTGAAAGTTTGCTTTATTTGAGTACCAAGAGTTGAGTTGATCTTTAATTTTCGTTTTGTCGCTTTTTAACTTGGTATAAACTTCAATAAAACCTCTTTTTAGTACTACCGTTTCTTTTGTTGACGGAATAATTTTCAACCTATATTGTCTACCAAGGTATAAATGTGTTTCACCATTTACATATTTCCGAGATGGTGTTATTGGTTGAAAAGAAAGAAAAAATTGCTGCTGTTTTAATATCCAAACTGCTTTGCTTTTTACTTTTTCTTTAATCTTTTCTAAAGGAGTGTCAATAGGTGCAATTACATATACCTTACTATTTGGGTGTACTTGTATGCCTAATGTTTTTCTATTTACAAATTGTAAATCAAACTTAATTATAGAATTGCCATATTTTAAAGAAGCTTTCAATTTTTATAATGCGAAATAGCTATTTTTAAACATTCTTCAATTAAATTATCTATCCGGTTCCAATTAGTTTCCAACTCAAATTTTTGATGCAGTTCATAAATTTTATCTCCAAGTTCAATATTAATTTGGCCATTAAGGTCATCGTTTTTGTACCAATCAATTATTTTTTTACTTTGTGAGTAGATGTGTTTTTTTATGCTTTCATCAATAGCTAAACTCACTTCAATATGAAATGGACTTTTCAAAAATACATCATTTTCAAAAACAGATTTACTAAAATTAAAAAATGCAATGGCTACTTCATTACCAACTAATTCTTCTGGTGCATCTTTGGTATCTTTATTTAAAAATTGATCTTCAAGGTTTTTTGCTTTTGTTAAATACTCAACTTCGTCTATCCGTTTTTGATGATATGCTGCTATTGTTTCTTTTATTAAATCAGCTAATTTTTTATAGTAAATAGGATCTTCTTGCATTTTTATATGTATTGCTTTTAAGGTTCTACTTGCAATATGATCTGCCTTTGCAGCTTTGCCAATAATTTTTTCAACTTCGGCCTCCCGTTCATCTTTATCAAAAATATTAACCAGCGCTGTTATGCTGTAAATTTCGCCATCGGTAGAAATGTGCTTGTTTATTAGTTTTTGAATTTGTGGTTCAAACTCTTTGTACGACATATCATCATTATATATCCTTTTTACATCAACCCTAAGTTTTAGAAAAAGCTTTGCGTCTTTTTTATAAATAGCTATTTTTTTAGGATCAGAATTTTCTGCAAACTGAACTGTGGATAATGCCATTTTGAGCAAGCGACAATATTTACTTAATTTTTCGTAAAATGAAAATCGTATATCTTCTGGAAATAAATGTTTTTCATATACCGTCGCTTCACTATTTTTATCTTTAATTTCCTTAAATATGTCCCACAGTTCGGCGTGTACTTGTGGTAGTTTTTTAATTTCTTCATTTATATTTGTTAGAGAGCCTTTCAAATCGTCTTCATCAAAATTGCTTAAACCAGTATAGGTGCTAAGTGCGTGATCCAAATTTTTAAGATTTCCATAATAATCAATAATATAACCATAATCTTTACCTTGATAAACTCGGTTAACCCTTGCCACGGCTTGTAATAAAGTGTGTTCTTTTAATGAACGGCATAAATATAATACTGTATTGTTGGGGGCATCAAAGCCGGTTAATAATTTAGCTACTACAATTAGTATTTCGGGCTGTTGGTTGTTTTTAAACTGATTAATAATGTTTTCCTCAAATTTTTTTAGATCACCAAACTTATCAATCATAGCATTAAAGTATTGATCTTCTTTTTGTTTGTCTTCATTGTTTTGCTCAAAACTATCATCTGTGCCTTCTCTTTGGTCAGATCTGGTAACAATTACTGCTGTATTTACTTTTAAATCGCTATTTATTTTGCCAATTTCTTCAAAATATTGCCTGTATTTAAATGCAGCTTTAATAGTTGGAGCTACCAGTTGGGCCTTAGGCTTATATTTATCTTCAAAGGTTTGAAAAAAAGTAGAGTAATGCCTGCAAATATCCCAAACCCTGGCTTCTATTATTTGATCTGTTTTATTAAGTTCGTTTACGGTATTGAATTTCCTTTTCAAACTTACTTTACCTTCTTTTGAAAGCTTTTCGGCAATATTATCAAAACCCCTGTTAATTTGGTTTTTATTGATTGTAATATGGTTGTGCCTTCCTTCATACAACAAAGGTACTATGGCGCCATCTTCAACCGCATCGCTAATGGTGTAAGGCATGCCAATGTAACCGCCAAATTTGTGAGCGGTACTTTTTTCTTTTTTCATTAAAGGCGTACCAGTAAAAGCAATAAAGCAAGCATTTGGAAATGCACGTTGCATACTTACATTAAAAGTGCCGTATTGAGTTCTATGTGCTTCATCAACTAATACAAAAATGTTGGGGGAACTAAGTGGCCGTTTCAGTTTTTTTACTGCTTGCTCAAATTTATTGATTACCGTAGTAATAATGGCATCATCAGGTTGCTTTAGCAACTCCGCCAGCTTGGTTCCGGTGGTAGCTTTTTTTACTTCTATATCACATTTTTTAAAAGTACCTGAAATTTGGCGATCCAAATCAACCCTATCGGTAACTAAAACAATTTTTGGATTACTAATGTTTTTATTAGCAGCCAGCATTTGTGCCAACATTACCATTGTTAGCGATTTGCCACTACCTTGGGTATGCCAAATAACGCCACCTTTTCTTGTGCCAGTAATGTCTAAATGTTCTACTCGTTCAATAGCTTTGTTAACCGCAAAATACTGTTGATAGCGGGCTACCTTTTTAATACCTTCATCATACAAAGTAAAATTTCTTATAATATCTAACAAGCGTTGTGGTTGGCAAAGACTAAACAGTAATTTATCTTGCGCTGTAACTAAGCGTTTTTCTTTTTCTATTTTATCAAAATAAGGTTTGGCGTTACTGTAGCCAAACTTTCGTTCAGCATATATTTTATTTTTAAGCTTGCGATCAATAACTTGGTTTTTTATTCTTTCTAATAGCTCATTGTAATCGCTTTCGGCTTTACGGCTTAGGTGTTGTTCTTTCCATTTCGACCAAAATTCTTTACTGGTTCCGGTGGTAGCATATTTACCACTATTTGCAGCAACAGACAAAAGCAAAGAAGAATACATATATAAAGATCGAATGCCAGTTTTACTGGAATTACGCAAATGCTGTTCAATGGCTAACTCAACAGGCGATTTAGTGCTTTTTATTGCTGGCGATTTACATTCTATAACAACAGTTGGAATGCCATTAATAAATAAAACAACATCGGGCCGGTAAGTATCTGCCCGAGCTGTGCGGGTTACCGAAAACTCTTCGGTAACGTGAAAAACATTGTTTTCCCAATTGTTCCAGTCTATATATTGCAGGGTATGGCTTTTTTTATCTCCGTCAATAGTTTGCTCAAACGATTTGCCCAAGGTTAGTAAATTGTACAATTTGGCATTGGCAATTAAATAGCCATCATTTATTGGTAAGTTTTTAATTGCCAAAATTGCAGAAGCAACATTAGAATTTGAAAACTGATAAGTTGCTCTTTTGCGCTTAATTGTATTTATTTTTTGAAGTTGTTGTTGTAACACTTCTTCAAACAAAACCGTTGATCGTTTGCCACCCCGTAGTTGCATTGCTTCTGATGGCGGCACATAAGTATAACCCATATTAATGAGTAGTTGCAAAGCGGGTATTTGCGAAATATGATCTTCTAAAAATGATGGTGTATGCATTTGTTAATATTGTGTTAAACAAGATTTGTTTGATTTTAAGAGGTACAGGATTTTTTCGCTATCAAAAAAATCTTGAGCATCTTTCCATCCTAATAATCTTGTTTATTACGATTTTAATTTTTTATTAAAAACCCGATTGAACCCCATTTCCATTTCACGAACGTGGGCAACTTGAAAAATCATTTCTATTGCTAAGGCTCTTTGATAAAGTACTTCTTGAAAGCCGTTGCCCAGTTGATTATGCACTTCCATTGCACAACCAATTATTTTATGTGTTAGCTTATTTATTTCTTCTTTATTCATATTATATTAAATTTTGTCTTCAACAGAATTTGCCAAATTTTATGATGCACAAGATCGTTTAAGAGTAATTAGATAAATCTTGCACCTCCTACTATCATAAAAAATCTTGTTTAAAACAGTTTTACTCTTTTTTGCCCAGTTAACAATTGCTGCATTAAGCCTTTTTTTTGCAGCTGTAAAGTTTCTAAATATTGCTGGCTTTGCTCAATTTCTTCATCGGCTTTGCTGAGGATTTGGGCGATGGCGGTTTGTTCTTTAAAAGTTGGTAATTCTTTCTTAAACTTCACAAAATCAGAAAAATGAACTCTCTTTTTTTCCTCTAAAGAACCAATTGCCATTTTATTATAGAATTGTATCATATTATTGCTTATTAAATAGTATTCGAAGAAAATTGAATTGAAACTTTCAGTACAATAAAATATATTATAGTATTTAGAAACATTTACATTAATATTATTTTTATGTTTGGCAATCGCTCCAAACCTTAGATTCATTGGATTTAAAGCAAAATCATTTGGATACATCTTTTTGTAAGCATTTAACTTAGTTTTTAATAGAAAGCTTCTTTTATATCTATCAGTTTTAGGAGTTATTCCATCTTTAATTGTTAAACTATATAATGGCAGTTCTTTCTTTGAATATTCAACTCTTTCTTGAACTATTTTACCAAACCTAACTTTGTCCCACTCCCCACTAAAACCCTTTAACCGTTTTTTTCCAGTAAGCAATTGCTGCATCAATCCTTTTTTGCGGAGTTGTAGTTTTTCAATAAGGTTTTGGGTGGTTTCTATGGCTGTATCCCAACAAGAAAGTATTTCGGCAATCTTTTTTTGCTCGGAAAGTGGTGGGAGGGGAATTTTTAAATTTTTGACATCCGATGAATTTATGGCTGGATAATTAGAGCCTACTACGAATGAATGAAACTGAGCATCTAAAAAATGACTAAATAAATTCAAGTATAAAAATTTACTATACAATTTAGTATTAGAAGCTATAACAGCAAAACCAGTAGATGCGATTGTAGGTTCATTTATTTTTTTGATGTGGGCAAAGGATTTTAAATTCGGCCTTACTGTTGCAAGCAGAATGTCATTTACTTTAACTATCCTTCTTGCCCGCGAAGGAGCATCTTTGAAACTAAGTTTAGGTAAATTTTTATTTAGAATCCCATTGTTTACGTCAGATAATGAAATGTATTTAAATTGAAAATCTTCATTTGTTGAATTTTTTAGTGATTTTTTATCAATATTTGAATAATCTCCTAATTTAATAACCTCCCAATCCTCTGGTATCCAACCCAACTTAGTCTTTTTATAGCCTACTTTATTTTCGTTTTCGGTTTTCATTGTTGGTTTTGTTTAAAAATGAGTTGTTGGCTTTGAATTAAACGTGTCCAAAAAATTGCGAAACGTGGACACGTTGGTGGTAACGTGTCCAAAAAATGCAAAAACGTGGACATATTGGTAGTAACGTGTCCAAAAAATAAAAAAATGGATACGTGTTGGGCTAATGTGTGCCATCTGCTATTATTGTTATACCTCAATTTTATGGTTAATTAAAAGTTGTATTAGGGCATCATTCATATAATAATTGCTTTTACCTATTTTAATTTTGGTAATTTCCAAATTTTCATCGGCTGCTAAAATGTTGAGGTATTTGGCAGCAGTTTTTCTATTCATTCGCAGTTCGTGTTCTAAAAAATCAATTTTAGTGTACGGGTGCCTAAACAGGTTATTCAACAAATCTTGACTGTAAAACCTATAGTTCTCTCTAATGTAGTATTTCATTTGTTGCATTATATTTTTTATGTTTTTTATAAGTGTAATACTTTCTATAGCTATTTCTTGGCAACCTTTTAATATAAATAATATCCAAGTTTCCCAATTACCTTTATCCCTTACGTTTTGCAATAAACGGTAATATTTGGCTTTGTTGTTAATAATGTATCTACTCAAATAAAGCGTTGGCAAATCTAAAACATCTTTTAAAATAAGGTAAAGTATATTGAGTATACGACCGGTACGGCCGTTGCCATCATAAAAAGGGTGTATACTTTCAAATTGATGATGAATAATTGCCATTTTTATTAATGGGTCAACATCACTTAAAGTATCATCATTAATATAGGCAATTAAAACATCCATGCAATTCACTATTTGATTGTGTGTTTGCGGTGGTACGTACACCACTTCTTTGGTTAAATCGTTTTCTAATTTTGTGCCGGCAACACGCCTATAGCCGGCATCGTTTTTTTCTAATATGGCTTGTATTTTTTTAATGGTAGAGTGGTTTATGATTTTATTTTTCCGCACTTCTTCAAAAGCCGATTTTAATGCAGTTGCATAGCGCTGTACTTCTTTGGTAGCCACGGTTTGAAATTGGGCAATATTAAGCTCGGCTTTATACAATTCATCGTGTGTGGTTATTATGTTTTCTACTTCAGAGCTGTCTTTAGCTTCTTGTAATACTAAAGTGTTTAACAATATGCTTACATTGGGTATAGTAGCGGCCACCCCTTTTAACTCGGCAAGGGCCGCAGTAGATTTTGCTAATTGTTTAAGTACTACCTTTGTTTCTACCTCAAAAGGCAAAGGTAATGGTGGTATATTATACTTCATATTAATAACCTAACTCTTTTAAATAATTGGTCATTTCAGTTTCTACAATAGTTAACTCTTTTTTTAGTTCAGCAATTTCATTTTGGGTGGCTGCAATGTCTACAGGTTCTTCTTCTTCAAAAGTATCAACATAGCGTGGAATGTTAAGGTTGTAATCGTTTTCAATAACTTCTGCTTTTGAAGCTACATAACTATACTTATCAATGGTTTGCCAGCCTTTAAAGGCCGAGAAAATTTTAGTAATATTTTCATTAGTTAATTTGTTTTGGTTTTTGCTGCTTTGGTACTCATTGCTGGCATCAATAAATAAAATTTCATTAGTTGTTTTTTGTTTATCAAAAATTAAAATAGTGGCGGGTATGCCTGTACCGTAAAACAAGTTGGCGGGTAAGCCAACAACTGCTTTTAGTAAATTTTCTTCAATCAATTGTTTTCTAATTTTTCCTTCGCTGCTGCCTCTAAATAAAACGCCATGCGGTAACACAACGCCCGCTCGTCCGTGTTCATTTAAGGTTTCAATCATATGCGTTATAAAAGCATAGTCGCCTTTGCTTTTGGGTGGTATGCCTCTGTGAAATCGATTATATTGATCAGCCGCTGCTTCTTCGGCGCCCCATTTATCTAACGAAAAAGGTGGATTGGCAACTACCACATCAAACTTCATTAAAGTATCTTCTTCTCGCAATTGTGGGTTGTTTAAAGTGTCACCCCATTCAATACGGGCATTGTCCATTTCGTGCAAAAACATATTCATACGAGCCAAAGCCCAGGTGCTTCCGTTAACTTCTTGGCCGTAAATAGAAACGTTTTTCGAACCCACTTCTTTAGCCACTTTTAATAGTAACGAACCCGAACCACAAGTAGGGTCACATATTCTATTGCCTTCCTTGGGTTCTACCAATTTAGCCAGTAAAGTCGATACCATTTTTGGTGTATAAAATTCGCCCGCTTTTTTACCAGCATCGGAGGCAAATTTTTCTATCAAGTATTCATAGGAGTCTCCTAATATGTCATTTCCTTCTAAATTAGATGGACGCATATCCAATACTTCAAAATCGGTTAAGAGGTTTTTAAGTCTTCTGTTTTTATCTTTTGTTGGGCCAAGGTTAGGTTCCGAGTTAAAATCAATGCTTCTAAAAACAGCTTCTAATTTGCTACGGTTGGCTTCTTCAATTTCTTCTAAAGCCATATTAATAAGCTCTCCTAAATTAGCTTCATTTCTATTTTCATACAAAAAAGTAAAAGTGCTTTGTTGTGGTACTTTAAAACGTTCGTGTTTCATAGCTCGCTCTATTCGCACTTCATCACCTTCATATTTTTTAATATAATCTTCTTTCTTTTCTATTAATACATCCGAAATATATTTAACAAATAACATTGTTAAAATGTAGTCTTTGTATTGAGTGGCATCTATTGTACCTCTAAAAGTATCGCAGGCTTTCCATACTTGGTTGTTTATAACTTCTTGCGTTAGTTTCATATTGTTTTAGTTTTTGTATGAAAAAGAGAAGGATGTTGACCCTTCTCTTTGAAGGCTAAATTAACCTTTCGGAGGGTATTTGTCGTTTCCGTGAGAATCTTTTCTTTGAATTTTCCCATCCAAACCGTGAATGAATAATTCAGAATTCTCTTTTTTTGATAATTCTCTGCTGAATTTTTCAGCTTCCTTTTTTGTATCAAAATGTTTGGAAGCTCTTTCACTCCCTCCTTTCTTTGAGTCCCATCCACCATTAGTATTTGGAACTACATGTCTTGTATTTGACATTGCTTTAAATTTAATGTTTTGTCGCCAAGTTTAACGGGCATTGGCTGAAAATTCCGGGTCAGCAAAATATTTTCTTTTGCAATTTGTAAACTAAGGCTATATTTAATTTTTCACATCGTTGCTTTCGGGTGATTGGTGATAAGCCAATTTCAGATGGCAATGCCTTTTTTAGTCTTATGGATAACCATTTCATAAGACTTTTTTATTTATCAGCAATTCATTTTTGGTTAGTAAATTCAACAAGCCACCTTGCAGTTCTTTTTTCTTTTCAATTAATAGAATTAGGCATTTATATTCCTATTGTAATTTATCTGATAAAGAGGTTTTGTGTTCATCATTCTTAGGACTAAATT